>Ga0209212_1000842_pt1 | contig 56198 bp, 56 predicted proteins | sample RifGroC2_FD_183996 | JGI IMG/M metagenome (GOLD analysis project Ga0209212, IMG submission 183996) | Groundwater microbial communities from Rifle, Colorado, USA - Groundwater C2 (SPAdes) (version 2) | ecosystem: Environmental > Aquatic > Deep subsurface > Groundwater | place: Rifle, Colorado...
CGAGTATTTAAAAAAACAGATGCCTTTAATTAATGATAAAATACGAATAGTACCACCGATTATTTTAGATAATGTTACGGTAGATTTAGGAGAATGGAGTGGATACCATCGTCTGGCTCAGTACCATGCTGTATAACAAGGTATATTTTATATAGATTAAAAAATCTATTGAACATTTAATTTAATTGTGATAACTTATCTACAATGAATTTGTCATCACTCGTCAAATCATTCAAAGAAGAGCGGCAGCTGCCGATTTCTCCTCGTCCCTACATTAATCACTCAGTTGAATTCAAAAAAAGTTACACTCCGGTCGAGCGGGCAAAAATGCTTGAAAAAGTCGGCCTTAATGTCTTCTTTTTTCCGGCCGAGATGATTACTGGCTGCGATTTTTTATCAGATTCGGGTACAACTACAATGACTAATAAACAATGGGCAGCCCTTCACCTCGGAGATGAATCATACGGATCAAACCGCGGTTATTTTGAATTAATTAAAGTTATCAGGGAGACTTTTGGTGAAGAGTTTTTCAACAATCCGGAGAAAGGGAAGTCAAACGCATTTCTTTTCCATCAGGGTCGGCCTTGCGAAGACGCTTTATTTACTGCGCTTGGAAGGCTAGGAGAAGGGCAAATAATCCCAAGCAATGGTCACTTTGATACAACGGCCGCCAATATTGAAATAAATAAAATAAAAGCGGTCAATCTTTTTTCTAAAGAGCTGACAGATGAAAAGAGCACCTCGCATTTTAAGGGTAATATGGATACAGAAAAATTAAAAAAGCTTTTAAAGACAGATCAAAAAAAAATTCCTGTCGTTTATATGACTTTGACGAATAATACCGGGGGTGGTCAGCCGGCTTCACTCGCAAATATTAGGGAAGTGGCCGAAATTGTCCATAGTTATAAACTGCCATTTTTTATCGATGCCTGCCGTTTTGCCGAAAACGCCTGGTTTATAAAAACTTACGAAAAAGAATATAAAAATAAATCAATATTACAGATTGTAAGAAAAATATTTAGTTACTGTGATGGTATTACGATTAGTTTTAAAAAAGATGGATTAGTCAACATGGGTGGGGGATTATTTATCAGAAATGATGGGTATTTTATGAAAAAATACCCGAGTCTTCCCGGAGGAATTTTGGATTACCAGATTGTTAAAGAGGGTCATCCAACATATGGAGGCATGTCGGGCCGTGATATTATGGCCCTTGCTGAGGGCCTAAAAACAATCGTGAATGAAGATTATCTTACTTATAGGATTGGCCAGGTTACCCGATTTGGCCAGGCGATGATTGATAATAAAATCCCAGTCATAAGTCCAATCGGAGGCCACGCAGTGTATCTTGACATAAATAAATTTTATAAGGGAACGAAGATGAAGCCGGAAGATTTTGGGGGTATTTCACTTACCGCTTTATTATTATCTTTATATGGTCATCGGGCTTGTGAGCTTGGGTACTTTGCATTTGGGTCATACGACCAAAAAACAAAAATAGAGACTCATCCGGACGTGAATTTTGTCCGATTTGCTGTCCCGCGGCTTCGCTATGAAGATCAGGATTTATTATCGGCGGTTGCTGCAGTTAAGGCCTTGCATGAAAAGAGGGATCTTATTCCAAAAATCGAAGTTGCCTACGGTAGGGAATTAACTCTCCGTCACTTTAAAGCCCGCTTTGCTTTCAAAGCATAAAAATGAAAATTGGAGTATTCGATTCAGGACTAGGGGGGCTTACTATTCTTAAAGCCCTCCTTAAAGAGCTACCGCAATATAATTATGTCTATCTAGGTGATAATGCCAGAGTGCCGTATGGAAACAGGTCGCCCGAGACAATTTATGAATTTACTAAGCAAGCAGTTGAATTTTTATTTAAAAAAAACTGCAAAATCATAATTTTAGCTTGTAATACGGCCACTTCAACATCACTTAAAAAAATTCAGCAAGAATATTTACCTAAGCATTATCCGGATAGGAGAGTGCTTGGAGTAATTAAACCAGTGGTGGAAGAGTTAGAATCACAAATAATAAATAACAAAACTCAAAAAATAGGGATAATTGGAACAAAGGCGACGGTAAATTCCGGAGCGTTTGTCAGAGAAATTGATAAAACTTTGCCAAATAGCTCTGTTTATCAGCAGGCCTGCCCACTACTTGTCCCTTTTATTGAAGATGGACTAAAGAATAATAAAGTTCTAAAGCTGATATTAAAAGAATACTTAGACGGTTTATTAAAAGAAAAGATAAAGGCTTTAGTATTAGCCTGTACTCACTATGAGGTGATTGAAAAAGAAATACAAAAAACAATCGGTCGTGAAATAAAGATAATAAGTGAGGGTAAAATTATTGCAAAAAAATTAGAAGAGTATCTTCAAAACCATCAAGAGATAGAAAAAAAATTAGAAAAACATAAGAAAGTTGAATACTATGTTACCGACCTAAATCCCGACTATGAAAAAATAATAAAAATATTTTTAGGAAAAAGCCTCAGAAAGGCGGAAATATTTTATACAACACTAGTCTGATTGAATTTCTTCTTTTGTGATAACATAAAACTATGTTAGTTATTAAGTTAATATTCTATGTATTATCTTTTTTCGTTATCTGGTACTGCAGTGGGATAATAATAAATGCGATTAATAGATTTACGCATCAGTTAAAACTCTCTTCATTTGCTGTCTCATTTTTTATTTTAGGAATTTTAACTTCAATTCCTGAGTTTTCAGTCGGGATAAACTCAATAATAAACCAAACCCCGGATGTATTTGTAGGGAATCTACTAGGGGCATCTTTAGTTCTTTTTATTTTAGTAATCCCACTTTTAGCAGTCCTTGGTAATGGGGTAAAAATGGTCCATCAACTGTCGTCTGACAATCTTATATTTTCATTACTTGTTATTGCCGCTCCGGTTTTTCTTATTGCTGATAATGTATTGACTCGTACAGAAAGTGTATTTTTAATTCTTCTTTATGCGCTTCTATTTTATTTTATTGAAAAGAAAAAGGGCCTGTTAACATCAACGAAAATGACAAAAACAACAAGGAAGTACATTATTGAACATATCTTGGAAATGATCTTAGCAAGCACGGTCATATTCATAACAAGCAGATTTATAGTCATCCAGACGATTGAATTTTCAGAATTTTTTTCCGTTTCACCATTTTTAGTCAGCATTATCATCTTATCAGTTGGTACTAATTTGCCGGAATTGAGCTTAGCAGTAAGATCGGTCGTAAGCGGGAAAAAGGAAGTCGCGCTAGGGGATTATCTTGGGAGCGCGGCCGCAAATACCTTGTTATTTGGTATTTTTACCTTGCTTAATGGTCAACGAATAAGCATAGCTTCTTATTCCTTTAAGACGATGGTCATGTTTTTGCTCGGCCTTGGACTTTTTTACTACTTTTCAAGATCTAAGCAAGAAATCTCCCGTCGCGAGGGTAAAATCCTTCTCTTAGTCTATCTCCTCTTCATCGTCGTTGAAATCATCCTCCAGTAAATTGAAAAAGGGGGTTTGGATTGATATAATAGTCTACTTTATGACTGCACTATTACGAGAAAGACATTTTACGTTCAGAGGACTAATTAGCTCAAAAACCTATTTTGATATTAATAAACTCTTTAGGCTTCAAAGACGCTCAGAAAATCACGGCCCGACCTTACAATTTTTAAAAAACAGCATTGACGGGGGACCGTCTGAAAATTCAGATAAGCTAACTAGCTTTGTTGAATTTGCAATGTCGTCGACCGTTAAAGGCATTTTTAAATATGCGACTGATTTTTATAGAGGTGTCAAAGATTCATCGACGCATGATCCATATTTTAAACATTCTTTTTACACTGCATTTTTAGCACGTGAACTAACCAAAGATACTGCTTTTCCTGATGAGGTTCGTATAATAACTGCTACCTCTTTATTGCATGATGCTTTAATCATAAGAAGACAAAAAAAACCAAATTTTAGCTTAAGGCAAATGTATGGGGATTTAGAGAAAATGAATTTAAACGAAAATGAAAGAAGAAAAATATTACTGATCATCGATTTAAATACCCCAGAAGGGACTAAGAATAAACCTTCAAGACTTGATTGGCTAAAAGGAGAATTTGATATGTTTAATTTATTAACTAATGACCTAACTGTTTCGTGGATTCAGAAACGTTTTGAGATATTGTTTCCAATAGATGGCCAATTAAGTGACAGTGAAGCCTTGGAGATTAAAAAAATAGTACAGGGGATAAAAATAGCTAATGAAATTGCCAGACTCAGAGAGACAACATATGACATAAGTGAAGGGCGAATTGATCTGAATAAACAAATAGGCATAGACTTTAGTTGGAGAATAACCGACTTTAGAGCTAAAATGGAAAGAATAGAACTAATGAGAGTAAATTCCCCTGTTTTTATAAAAGCGAGAGAAGATCTTATTTTTTTGGAGGATTTTCAACAACATACGGTACCTCAAGCTTAAACTTATTTTTCGAAATTCTAGCGCTAATTTATTTATCAGAGCCTTATGAGGCTTGAAAATATAAATTTATTTTGATAAAATAACCACTTATATGTCTTCAAAAGAAGTCAAAACATCCAGACGTGTTATAGGTGAATTAGTAGACCTCTTCGATTTGAAAAAAGTAACAAAGGGAACTCCCATTATAGAACCCCTCGTTCCAGGAATTCATAGGATTGAAAAAGGCGGATTACGAACAGAATATAATGTAAATCCCAATGGATTTGTTGTTGGTGCGAATCAAAGACAAGAGCGAATAATCTTAGATTCCAAAATTGAATCAATTCAAATATATGGTAATCCTCCTGGAAAAGTTCATAGCCAACTCATTATCCAACCAGAAAATACAAAGAGTATAACGAGCTACCACATAAGTGAAGAATTCTCAAAAAAGGGGAGAAAAACAACTTTGACTATTAATCTAAAGGAAATATCTAAAGAGGGAAAAAGTAATCAGAGTTTAGTTTACTTTTTACAAAGTAAGGGGGAGGAGATCGGTTCAAATCCGCGAGAGTTATTATTAAAATTTGATAATGAAAGTGGAACATACCAACTGGAAGGGTTGAGCGGAAAAGACGAACAGTTCAGCACTAAAACACGGTTAACGGTTAAAGATTTAATTCTTCTTGGATTGGAAGGAATTCCAACAGTATCAAATATTAATAGCAAAGGTTTTGAAATAGTATTACCTTGTGGCAATAAGATATTAACGATTTCATCCCTAGGTAATGCTTTCGATAACTCTGTTAATAATCTAATTTTAGGCTTGCCTATGAATCAAATCGATATAACCGAAGATGATAATAGTCATGAGGGAATTAACGATAAATCGATAACAAGAGAACTTATGAGAATTACCCAAATCCCAGAAAGCGGTTTTAGACTATATCCAATATCTAATATAATCCATGGTGTAGAAAAACTAATCACAGCTAATGAAAATCCTACTGAAATGAAAGACTTTGCATATATTGATAGCAATGGAGTTGTATATCTTTGGGATAGTGGGGAGGAATTGCGCGAGCCTTCTTGGATTCGTGCAAGTGAAGAACATATTAAAAATTGGGGGAGGGCTTCAATTTCACGGTCAAAATATAACTCAGATGTTATCTCTGAACAAAGTGCCTTGGAAATACTCGGTGAGGAGGAGTTTAATTTTGGAAGAAAACTCATATCGGAACTAGAAAAAAAGATATTAGAGCAAACGGGCTCGCAAGTATATTTTACCTCTGGTAATCAAAAGCTACCGGAAATAATTGATATGATTATAGCAAAAACCGATGGCGCTAAATTGATGTTTGTTCCAGACATAATGATAATTACCTCATTAAGAGGGGAAAAATTAACGGAGCCCCAAATAGTACCCATTACAATAGGAGGATTAGTTGAATTATTTGCAGATCCGTCAGAAGTAAAAAAGTCATTCGCAAACGCAAAAATAACTAAGACAAAAGAATCTGATAAAAGTCGATCAGAAGATCATTTAATAGAAGCTATCGATAATGAAGCGGAAGATCAAGATGCCGGAAATAACATTCAAGAAATTATTGATAAATTTACTGGAGGAATTATTGATTTAGGAGGAGTATTAGATGTATTAGGCAAAGATCAATTTAACACACCAATACAAGGTGGCTGGCATTTTTTTGAAATACATAAAAATTATGATTTAAATAAACCTGAGATGTTTGCTGATGAATTTAAAGGTAGAATCCCAAGCCTAATGGAGCTTTTTGTAATTGGAATAATCTTATCTATGGATAAAAACTCAGATAATGGTTGGATTTGGTATCCTACTAATCTAATGACAAAAGTACCTGTAGTAGAACCAATAGTAGAACCAAATACAGATCCAAAAAGAACCGTTATTAATCAGACAATAACTTCATTAACCGAAGCAAGACAATTTGTAAGCTTTAGTAAAGAAAGAGGTGTAGGTGTTGGAGTATTAAGAGACATTCCACAATATTGGCTTAATGTTTTAACTATTAGATAATCTTATATGGAACTTCTTGCTTAAATTGATTATCCTTGACTCGTTCAAATATTCTTCTTGCGTTCTTAAAGGGTATTTTATCTAAAGGAATTTTTTTGTCACGGTTTAAATATAAAATCCAATCGGCCTCTTTGTAAGTAAACCCAAATTCTCCCTCATCAGTCTGGCAAGGCCAGAGGCCGGCCGATGGCTCTTTTTCAATGATTTTTTTAGGAACTTTTAAGTACTTCGCCAGTTGGTAAACTTGGGTTTTATAAAGATGAATTATTGGCTCTATGTCTGATGCCCCATCTCCAAAACGGGTATAGTACCCGAGCAAATGCTCCGATTTATTTTCAGTTCCGGCAACCAATCCATTAAATCTTTTAGCCAGATCAAAAAGGAAAATCATCCTTAATCTCGCCATTATATTTCCCATTCTAGTTTTTTTAACGATGTCTATATTTGGGCAAGTAAAACAATCGTTCACTTCATGCATTATTTTGTCAATTCCTGAATACCCGGCTGTCTTCATCTGATAAATTATCTTTTCCGAAGGCCCCGAAATTGGAATGGCAAAAAAATTACTTTTTGGAATTTTCAATATTTCTACCAGTTCTTTTATTTCTCGATAATCCTTATTCCACGATCTGATAAGTGGCAGATCATATGGCATATAAGAAACGTAAATGTTCTTTTTTAAATATGCACGAGTCAAAAGGTTTAGGACAACGGCAGAATCTACTCCGCCCGAAAGACCAATAACAATTTTGTCTAACTTAGTTTTTTTCTGTATTTTTTTTAAAAAACGGATGATTTTATTCGTTTCTTGTTTCGGATTGATTAAAGGCAAGGTTTTCATTGGTATAGTATACTAAAAAGAGTCTGTAAAGTCATAAAGTCAAAAGTCTATAAAGAGATCCATATTATGACTTTATGAACTTTAAAGACTTTACGGACTTTATAGACTTATGAACTACAAAATAGCCCTTCTAATCGGTCGTTTTCAGCCCTTTCATAAAGGGCATCTTTACTTGCTAAAAGAAGCTCTAAAAGTCGCAGACAAAGTCGTGATTGGTATCGGAAGCTCAAATATAACTGACGTTAATAATCCCATTGACTACGAGACAAGAAAAAAAATAATAAAAGCAGTTGCGTATAAAGAAAAAATTGAAGATAAAATACTAAAAATTATTCCCCTCGATGATTATTTTAATGATAATAAATGGCTTTCCAATGTAAAAAAAATGACAGGAAGATTTGATTTAGTGATCGGGCAAAACGAATGGGTAAACGGGATAATGAAAAAAGCTGGAATAAAAGTACTCAAATGTCCATACTACCGAAGGAGCCTATATGAAGGGTGGAGAATAAGAAAGATGATTAAGGAAAGAAAGAAGTGGCAAGATCGTGTGCCAAAATATTTGATTAAAGCAATTGTCAATTGTCAATTGGCAATTATCAATTATCAACATGTAGTATTAGGTGGAACTTTTGACCATTTTCACAAAGGTCACAAAGCATTGATAGACAAGGCTTTTGAGGTTGGAAAAAATATCACGATTGGTCTGGCAACGGAAAAATTATATAAAAATAAATTGTTGTACCAATCAATTGAATCTTTCGATCAAAGAGAGAAAAACATCAGAACGTATTGTCAGGATAAGATAGTGGACGATCGCATTCAATCTAATTTTCAAATAATTTCGTTTGGAGATATTTATGGTCCGACTTTAATTGAGAAAAATATAGATGCAATCGTCGTTTCAAGAGAGACATTGCCAAATGCCCTAAAAATTAATGAAGAGCGAAAAAAAATCGGGTTCAAACCTATGCAGATAATTGTTATTGAAGATGAATTGGCAGATGATGGCAAAATAATAAGCTCGGAAAGAATTAGATTGGGGGAAATTGACCGCGATGGAAATGTTTATGGATTATTAACTAATCACCAGCCACTAGTCACTAGTCACTATCTCAAAATGCCGGAGAAATTACGACCGGAGCTACAAAAGCCGTTAGGAATGGTTTATAAAGATGTCCATAAAGTTATAAAGTCTATAAAGTCTATAAAGCCGATTATGGCAATTGCAGTAGGAGATATTATTGTTGATTCACTTTTGAAAGAGGGGTTTGATCCGGACGTTAAAATTATTGATTTTCGTTCGCGTCGCCAAGTCATCCCGAGGAATGAAGTGACGAGGGATCTAGCGAAGCGTAAATATATAAACAAACCAGGGACGATTAATATAAAAACTGCCGAACAACTGAGAAAATTTATTCACCAATCAATTAGACACCCTTCGGGTGTCCAGGCACGAAGTTGGTTGATTATTGATGGGGAAGAGGATCTATTAACTTTACCGGCTATTTTATTTGCACCTCTTGGCTCGTTAGTTCTATATGGTCATTGGCAACATGGGATAATTGGAGTTGAGATTACGGAAGAAATTAAACAAGCGATAAAAGTGATTATAGGAAAGTTCAGCTAAACTTAACATTAGCTATTAGGGTAACATTTAGCAGAAGCCTCAACCTTTTTTATTACCTTTTCCTTTTCCTCAGGCGGAAAACTAAGATTGCTAACGCCAAATGAATTTACATCATCAGTATTTCCATTCCTAACCAATGAAAAAGCAACAGGACCCGAACATGTTATACCAGTATGATTAAGGTCATTTTCAGTAAAAAGCGGGCACATCATTGCTCCTTTACAAACTTGTCTTATAAATTCCAATCGAGCTTCATTTAACCTTTCTTCAAATGTTTGGCCATCTTTAAGCATTAAAGGAACAACGACTTCTCCTCTTCCTCTAAATAAAAAATTTGTAGTTGGTTTTTGCATGATATGGAACTGTATTTTACTACTACTACTACTACTTTTCAAGCATGAATAGCAGTCTCTATCAAGCCGAAAGCCAACCTCGGAGGTTGAGTACATTTGGCAATAATTTTTTTGTGCTATAATTTTAGCCATGTTGTCAAAATATCAACCTCAACAATTTGAAAAAAAATGGGCCGAGGAGTGGAAAAAGGCAGGAGTCTATAAAATCAATAAAGTCATCGAGTCTATAAAGTCGGAAGAGAAGCCAAAATTTTATACTTTAGTGGAATTGCCATATACCTCAGGCGATCTTCATATTGGTCATTGGTTCACTTTTACCCATCCTGATGTCCTTTCTCGCTTTAAAAGAATGAATGGATATAATGTCTTTTTTCCAATGGGTTATGACGCCTTTGGCTTGCCAGCTGAAAACGCTGCAATCAAACGTAAAACTCATCCCAAAGACTGGACAATGAAAAATATAGAGACGATGACTAAGCAGTTCCAGCAAATGGGAACAATGATCGATTGGGACTGGATGACAATTACTTGTCAACCCGAATATTACCGCTGGAATCAATGGATATTTTTAAAATTGTACGAAAAAGGCCTGGCATTTCGGGGGAAAGCTCTATCCAACTGGTGCCCAAGTTGTCAGACGGTCATTGCTAATGAAAATATTGAAAATGGAAAGTGCTGGAGATGTGGGGAAACGGTTGTCCAAAAAGAGGTCGAGCAGTGGTTTTTGAAAATTACCGATTATGCTGAGCAATTAATCTGGCCCTCCTCCGCTGAAGCTTCGGAGGGTAAACCCGACAAACCTAAAATAGACTGGCCGAAGTCAGTCAAGGTCGGCCAGAATAACTGGATAGGGAAAAAAACTGGAATAAATATGGATTATCCGGTAAAAGGCAGTAAGGAAACTATTACTTGTTTCACTACTGCCCCCGTTAATTTTGGGATGACTTTTATTGTTGTTGCTCCCGAACATAAAATTGTAAAGAAAATAATAAACGGCGAAATTAAAATTGATCCAAAATGTAAAAAAGAAGTAGAGGAATACTACAAAAAAGCTCAAGAAAAGACAGAAATGGACAGGCTAACAGAGGGAAAAGAAAAAACCGGAGTTTTTACAGGTCTATATGCGACTAATAGAATTGCCGGATGGGATGTGCCAGTTTGGGTAGCGGATTTTGCGATCGGTCACGTGGGGACGGGAGCGGTCCAGGGTTGCCCGGGTCATGATTATAAAGATTTTGAATTTGCAAAAAAGTTTAATTTACCAATAATCAGAGTTGTGACTGGTGAAGATGGGGATCAATCTGAAATTAAAGAAAGCCGTCAGGTAATTATTAAAGGTATGAAAGGTAAGATGGTTAATTCAAAATTTTTGGACGGTTTGGAATTTTCGGAAGGGTTAGAAAAAACCATGGATTACGCTGAAGAAAAGGGGTGGGGGAAGCGCGTTTTTTCATATCACATCCGTGACTGGTCAATTTCTCGCCAGCGTTATTGGGGAACTCCGGTACCAATGATACACTGTGTTGGCTGTGGTGTAGTTCCAGTTTCGGAAAAAGAATTGCCAGTGGAGTTGCCATATGAAGTTGATTTTACACCTCGAGGCATGCCACCACTAGCCACAAATAAAAAATGGCTAAATACAAAATGTCCTAAATGTGGTAAACCAGCTAAGCGTGACCCGGAGACTCTTGATACTTTTTTTGATTCAGCCTGGTATTGGTTCAGATATTTAAGTCCTCAATATAAAGAAGGCCCATTCGATGGAGAGAGAGCCAAAAAACTTACGCCCGTAGATGTATATTTTGGGGGAGCAGAGCATACTTTAGGCCATACATTATATGCCCGCTTTTTTACAAAATTTTTTAAAAGCCTAGGAATGGTTAATCAAGATGAATTTGCTTTAAAAAGAGTCCAACATGGGATAGTTTTGGGTCCGGATGGAAATAAAATGAGCAAATCAAAAGGTAATGTAATTAATCCCGATGACGTTGTAGCCGAATATGGCTCAGACACGGCCCGATTATATTTATGTTTTATGATGCCATATGAGGGGACGGGCGCCTGGTCGACTCAGACAATTGCGGGGGTCAATAGATTTTTAAGCAGGATTTGGAAAATTTACCAGGATTATTCTGTCATGGTGAGCTTGACGAACCATGACAAAAATCTGGAAATAAAGCTTAAAAAGACAATCAAAAAGGTTACGGAAGATATAGATAATATAAAAATGAATACATCAATCGCGGCGATGATGGAATTTTTGAATGATTGGGAAGCCGCCTGCACGACCTCGGAGGTCGTGGGGGCACTGTCACAGCAATATGCAAAACAATTTCTTCAAATCTTGGCTCCTTTTGCCCCTTTTATGACCGAGGAAATCTGGAGAAATATTTTTGGGGAAAAAACATCGATTCATTTGTCATCTTGGCCGAAGGTGGAGAGAAAAATAATTGAAGAAGAAATTGTTTTACCGGTGCAGATAAATGGAAAATTACGTACGACCATTAAATTACAAAACCGTAACCTAACTGAAACGACCGTCATGGATATGTTAATAAAAGATGAAAAAATACAGAAATATATCGGAGGAAAGAAATATAGAGTAATTTACGTGCAGGGAAAAATTATTAATTTTATTGTTTAATGTCATTCCCGTCCCCATCCGGGGACAGGCTCCGGCGGGAATCCAGATCTATGATAAATTATTTAAATAGCCAAAAATACGTTGATGCGGCAAAAAAACAACTGGAACCAAATGTATTTAATCATTCTTTAGCCCTTGAAGCCTGCATGAGCGGACTTTTTGATTATTTCAAAATAAACAATTTGTTGGGAGTAAATGAACCCGAAAAAGATGACTGGATGTTAGCAGGATTTTTACACGACATTGATTATTCCGGTGAATTTAAACCAACCCACCCGCAAAAAACTCTTGAAGCGCTGGCTAAATATGGTTTAACGATTAAAGAGTCAGTACACAATTTAATAAAAGCTCATGCGCCGGACTTGACAGGGTATCAACCAAAAAATAAAGCTGAATGGTCGATTTTTTGCGCTGACAGTTTAACCGGCTTGATTATGGCAGTAGCTTTTGTCTATCCGTCCCGAAAATTGGCAGACGTTAAACTATCATCAGTTGTAAAGAGGCTTTTGAAAGAGCCAAAATTTGCTGCCGGCACCCGACGGGAAGATATAAAAAAATGCATTTTACCCGAAGGACTAAATCTCCCAGTCGAAAAATTTGTTGAAATTTGCCTGAATTCAATGAAAGCTGTCGCTTCGGAAATAGGACTCTAAAGTAATTAACATAATAAAGCTGACACGGAAATTGTTAAATTCAATTATTTCTTCAACTTTTTAGCTACATGATTCCATAGAAAATCAAACATTTGTTTATAAGACTGAACTAAAAGTTGGTCTTTAATTTCAATACCATATTGATCTTTATCTGTTTTAAGACTACAGACAGTGAGAATGTCTTGATAAATTAAAGTCATTCGATCAAACTTGATCTTTTTTTGATCTAAAGATTTTGCCTCAACATTTTTTTCCAAAAAATCAGGAACATCTGACCAAGTTAAGGGGACGGGTTTATTAAAAATGATCTTATTGTGCATGTGTCGGTCCCTAAATTCTTGTCGCCATTTTTCAGAAAATTTTCGGTCTGTAACATCTTCAAGTTGTCCTGGGCTATAACCGATAACCAGATCGGCTCGGGAAAGCAAAATATTCCAGAGGAGCTGTTTAATACCGTCTTGAGACTTATAGATATTGATGGTTTTGGAAGTGTCTGGAGTAGTTTTTAATTGTTTTAAACTGCTGCTGAAATTGTTTAAGTTTTGGTTAAGAGATTTAAGTTTTTCAATCTCTTCTTCTATGCTAAATTTTAGTATTTTAGGTTCAGTAATCTTAAAAAAAGTGGAATTACCGATTTTCTTTGAAATAACATAGCTTTTATTAATAAGACGCTCCAGTTCAAGATAAATGGAACTACGAGGTTGGTGAATTCTTCTATATATATCAACGACAGTTGACTCAGGATTGGCGGCTAGATCAAGATATATTCTGATCTGTTTTTTTGACAAGCCAAGTTGGGATAAAAAATCGCCTAATGTCATAATCTGTCAACAATTATGACATCAGTTTTACATTTTGTCAATAGGCTAATATAATCATCGTGTTATTAATTATAAGATGGTTTATATGAAATTTTATTTCATAGTTTCAAGTCCGGAAAATGCTCCCGGTAAAGTTCTTTTAAACAAACTCAAACCGTTGGGGAAAGTAATTGTTATGCAACATGTTGGTAAGCTATCTGGACTAAGAGAATTACAAGATGATAAGGATGAAAAGATATTGGCTTTATTTCCGGTAGCTTTTAATTGGGATTTAGACGTGGAGACAATAAAGAAAATTCCTAGGGTAAAGGCGGTTTGTATCTCTTCGACTTCCTTTGATTGGGTAAAGCCTAAAAAGTTGAGACAAATGGGTATTCCGGCTTGTAATACGCCCGGATTTGCCAATGATTCGGTGGCTGAATATGCTTTAAGCATGGCTATAGAAACAGCAAGAGGGGTGCCATTAATGATCAAAAATAATTGGAAATATCACTTTGACAATAATCACACGATTATATTAAAAGGAAAAACAGCCGGCATTATTGGCTTGGGAAGAGTGGGGACAAGGATGGCGGAGCTGTGTCAGGGGATCGGAATGGAAGTAGTATATTGGTCAAGAAAATCTCGAAATAAAAGGTTTGAATATATCGAGCTGGATAAATTATTTAAAACTTCGGATTTGATTATGCCGGCTTTAGTGGAGAGCGAAGAAACTAAAAAGCTGATCACCCGCAGAAGGCTAGATTTAATGAAGAAGAAGGCAATAATGGTGGGAATAAATAGAGTGAGAGCTCTTTGGGATGAAAAATATATTTTGAAAAAAGTTAGAAATGAAGAGATTTTCGGATACGCAATGGAGGGCGAGAGTGTAAAATCCGTATTTAATTACAAAGGTAATGTGTGGCCTTTGCCGGCGATGATTTGGTTTACTGACGACTCTTTAAAAAAGTTCAAGGAGATTTGGGTAGAAAATGTGATTAATGCCTCCTTAGGCAAATATTCAAACCAAATAAATAATTATGATAAATAGAGCTAAAGCTGTAATAATTGGTGGTGGTATTGCTGGTACAAGTGTAGCGGCCAATATGGCAAAGCATAGAAAATTTGAACCAGGGGACGTTTTTTTAGTAGAAGCCCACCAGGGCTATGGACAAGGAACAACTAGCATTGCTGCTGGAATGTTTAGTAACACCATGATGGATAGTGAAAACTTAATTCGCTTAAATAAAGGGGGCATGGAGGGAGCTTTAAAATTTAAAGAAACATTTGGTTCCGATCTGTATTTTAAGAGGTGTGGAAATTTATTATTAGCCTTGACAGATGAGGATGCCTTTAAATGCGAGAAACAAGCCGAACTGCAAAATAGATATGGCATTGATACACAAATCCTTACCCGGCGCGAAGTAGAAGAACAGTTTCCTTTTATAAATGCTACCGAAATCAAAGCAGCGATGTATTGTGGTAATGACGGATATATTGATGTTCGGGAAATGGTTGATGGATATGTGAGATATGCTAAACAGCGGGGAGTGACGATGCGACCTCATACTTGGGTTGACGGTATAGAACCTATAGATAGCGGTGGTTTTGCGGTTAGTATTAAAAGTAAAATAGGTGAGAGAATTGATGAAGATATGATTTTAACAGAAAAAGTTGTCAATGCCGCCGGAGCCTTAGCACCAGAAGTATCCGGCTGGGTAGGAGTACAGCTACCAATAGATCTATGGACAAGGGATATTTGGTCAGTCAGGGTAAATAACTTAGGTAGTAGAGGTAGGGAATTGTTCCCGTTGGTGGCAATTGAAGGAAAGGGTCACCAGCACCAACATTCTTATATACGGAGAGACGGTGATCGGTTTTTAGTTGGCGTTGGACCAATGAGAAAATTTGAAGGTGAAATAACGGATTTTAACATGCAAGTACCACCTGAGGGCGGGGAAGAGGTAGGAAAGTTTGTAGAAAACTTTTTTCCAGGAGCTGAAATAGAAAATATGAACGGTCACGCCGCCATTCGGGCTCACGCCGCCGTTCGGGCTCACCCTACAACCAACGAAGGCGGACCATTGTTAGGGCCATATCAAGAAGAGAAAAACCTTAAAGGATTTATTGAATGCAATGGAATGGGAGGACATGGGATCCAGTGGGCACCGAAGATTGGCGAGGATGTAGCCGACTTTATTATGGAGGGAAAAATTTCCGGAGAAATGGAGATTTTTTCACCAGTAAAAGAAGCGATACCCCTAATAAATTTTGAAGGAAAGCAAAGAAGTCACATTGAAGGGTGATAGAAGTTATTCCACTGATTATTAAATTACTTTCTTTCAATGGAAATATCTTCATGTGAGCGGGGGTCTTCGATCGGTTCAAGATGGGTTGAGACCGTCACTTTTTTAATATCTTCCAGTAGATTGACGTAAACCTTCACACCCTACGGGTGTAACGAAGCTAATACGTGTTGCTATATTTAATTATGTGACCAAGCGGCAGCATTGATACTGGTCATTGCCAGATAATAAACCGTTACTTTCCTGTCACATTTTTTAAAGTAGAATATTTAGCTTGGATTCCCGCCGGAGCCTGCCCGACTCCGATCGGGGGCGGGGAATGACAAGGGAATGCTTATAAAATATTATTGCTTGAGTTTAAGTCTACTATCGGTCTTGATTGTTTTGTTAATATTCCACTAACTTTGATGAAGAACCGACTAGATCTTGACAATGATTATAGAAGTATTATATAATTCTGTTATGATACAGCAACTTATTAATGACGAAAAATTTACTAATATCCAAAAAGCCCAAGCCGGGTTGACTCGCTTATTTATTAATGCTGAAAAAACCTCTAGTTTTTATCGTGTTTTAAAAAACGATCAATCTTTAGGTGTTTTAGTCCCAGATATAATTTGGAAAAGCTTAATAGAGGATCTAGAGGCGCTTTCTTCTCCCATCTATCGTGGTCGCATTGCTAAATCCCGCCGAGATAAAAAAACCTACACAAGCGCTCAGATAAAGAAACAGTTAGGTTTATGACAATCTATGTTTATCTATGTTTTTAAAAATCAAGCTTTAAGAGATCTTCAAAAGCTTCCTCAGGAGATTCAAAAAAGAATCATTAAAAAACTTGATTTTTTTGTCGAATCAGGAGAGCCACTGTCTTTTGCAGAAAATCTAGTCAATTTTGAAATTGGTCAGTACCGTTTTCGTATAGGGGATTACCGGGTGATTTTTGATCTAGATGATGAAAGGTTAATTATTCTAACTTTAGGCCACCGAAAGAATATATACAAATAAAACTTTCACACCCTACGGGTGAAATGAGGCTAGTATTTAATTTTCACACAGAATATTTATTTCAGCACTTCTTTTAATAGTTCAGGAAATTCATTTGTTTTTGTCCAGATGTAAAGAAAATGAACCTTGTTTTCTAGTCTTATTACCCTTGGATTAAGAGATTTCTTATATATTTCAAAAGACTTAAGGTGATGTAAAAAATCGTTGGAAATAAAAACAACTCTTTCATCAGCAATATATGAAGCATTTTTCGGTAGTTCAAAATTATATAAATCATTTCTTGCGTCTCCAACTCTTTCAGGTATTTTAGCTGGAGCTACAAGAATGAGTTTTTTTATATTCTTTTTCTCTTCAAGTAACCAGCGGACAATAAATGCACCTGCACAACTGTGGGCAACTATCATTGAGTTTTTAGAGATATTTATTTTCTCAATCATTTTTTTCCATTCATTAAATTTCGGCGCCCATGGCATTGGCATATCTGGGGCAGTTGCATTAAATCCTTTGGCTTTTAATTTTTTTTCAAGCCAATTCATCCAGCGTTTACTTTTAGGTAGTACAGTTTCCTTGCTCATCGGACAGCCGTGAAGAATGATTATATTATCGAATTTTTTCATTTAAATTTTTTTAAATTAAATAAAACCTTCACACCCTACTAGTGTAATAAGGCTAATTTCTATTTTTTAAAGTGAGCCCGTCGGGACTACTCCACAAATTAAAGAAAAATTCCGCAGCTCCGGAAAACTCTGTGAGCCCGTCGGGACTCGAACCCGAAACCAACAGCTTAAAAGGCTGCTGCTCTACCAGTTGAGCTACGGGCCCTCAAGCCGCGGAATTTTTTAAAATCAATGACTCTAAATATCTCTTGTTTTTTAATCTCTTTAAATATTTTTCTCTTTTTACCGCTTCGCCCCTTGTAAAATATTCTTCTTTATAAATTAACTTCCAAGGTCTTTTTAAACTAGTATAACCAGTTTTACCAAAATTATGTTCGTATAATCTATTATCTACATTACCGGTATAACCGATGTAGAAAGACTTATCTATTGAACTTTGTAAAATATAAACAAAGTACATTAGTCAAATCTCGGTCCGAAACCAACCCCGACTAAGTCGGGACTGCTCTACCTGCCCGCAATGCTACGCTCACGCTTGCTTAGTGTTGCAGGCGGGCCAGTTGAGCTACGGGCCCATAGAGTAGAATACAATTTTAGCAAGTAGAAGTAATTATTTCACCTGATTTTTTTTGTTATAATGGCGACATGACTTTTGTAATAAAAATAAAAAAAGAGCTTGCCCATTATTATCAACTTCCAGAAAAAACTAGACGGCTTTTAATTTCTTTTTTGTTATATTCGACCGCCTATCCAATGGTCTCCATTTTTATTAACGCCTATATTTGGAAAAACAATCAAAATTTACCCTCTTTAATTGCTTTTCATATGGGAAAATTTATGATCGTTCCGGTCATATTTTTTATTAATGGCTTATTACTTAAAATATTTAGAATTAATAAACTTTCTTTTTTTGGGTCATTTGTGATTGCCCTTGGAGCAATTTCTGTTGTCTTTCTAAATAATCAAACTGTATTCAATTTCCTATCGATGGGATTGTTGATTGGAATTGGGACGGGTTTATACTGGTCAAATAGAAACTATTTAACAATAAAAGAAACGGACGAAAAAAATAGGAGTTACTTCCTTGGTCTGCTTTTTTCGTATGCGACCATCATTGCTCTTGTAGTGACATTGTCAATTGGATGGCTAATTGTATTTGGGTTGTCGTATCAAACTCTAATGGTAGTAGCCTTTTTTCTTATAATTGCTTCAGGCGCAATCATTTATAGCCGAAACTATGACTCTCCAAGAATTGGAAAACTATTAATTTCAAGGGCTGGCTTTTCGTGGAATAAAAAAAGACTAATTCATCTGGGGTTAGGATTAGTTGAAGGATTATCTTTTTTTGTTCCCAGCTTGTTAATCCTTATTATGCTTGGAAATGAGGGGATTTTGGGCACCTTGACCGCAATATCCTCAATTATTTCGTCCGTACTTATTTATTATTATGGAAGAAAATCTAAGCCAAGTGATCACAGAAAATATTTTATATTAAGCGCAATATTATCCTTAGTTTTTTCCTTACTACTTGCCATTGTATTCAATAAGCTAACAATATTGATATTCACCTTGCTTAACGGATTGATCATCAACTTTCTCTGGCTCACTTTTATGCCGATTGTTATGAAAAATATAGACTCAGATACAATAAATCATGAGGACAATCGCTTTAGTTATATCCTTGACAGTGAGATTTTTTTAAACATAGGAAGGATTTTTTCTGGACTCGTCTGCTTGGCGATTGCATATAGGGCAGGGGATATTAACGCTCTTCGTTATAGTCCAGTTTTATTAAGTGTAATCCAGGTTTTATTATTTACTTATATTGAAAACATGAAAAAGGTAAATATAAAACCTGTGATATAATTTCAAGATATGTCGTGGATTATTTATTCCCTTCTTGCAGTCAGTACTTTTTCTTTTGTAAATATTTTTGATAAATTTTTTATTGGCAAAAAACTCAAAAGCCCATACTCTTTTGTCTTGATTTTAAATATTTTTTACTTTATTTTCTATCTTGGGTATTTTTTAATTTTTCGAAGTACTTTTGTAATAAATCCACTTATTGTCTGGTCGATTTTATCCGGGCTTTTATATTTTTTTATGTGGATTTTTTGGTTTAAGGCTTTGTCAGGTGGCGAGGCTTCAAGAGTCACGGCAGTATTTTTCTCTCAGCCCATATTTACCTCAATTTTGGCGGTAATTTTCCTGGCTGAAACTGTGAGCCCTCTCAAGTGGATGGCGACCGTCCTTATTGTTATTGGGGCGATATTATCCTCGAGGGAAACGGGAAAAACAAAATCAACCTTTAATATGGCGTATTTTTATGCCATTCTTGCCGCTTTGTTTTCAGCAGTTGGCGGAGTTGTCTCAAAGTATGCAACTGTTCATACACCGACTCTGACGGTGAGCGCTATTGGTTATTTTTTCACCCTTCCCTTATATTTTATTTTTTTGAAAAATCGCTCCATCTTTAAAGAAGTAAGGTCATTTTTCTCAGAAAGAAAACTGATGATAACAATGTTTTTCAGAAGTGGGCTAAGCTATGCTGCAATCTGCTTCTTTATGCTGGCGCTTGGGAGTGGTAAGGTCTCACTTGTTGCCGCATTAAATGGCAGTCAGCCACTATTCGTCTTGATTCTATCAACATTAACAAGTGTATTTTTCCCAAAGATTTTAAAAGAAGAGATCTCCAGACAGGCGCTTATTTACAAAACCGTCTCTGTGATTTTAATTGTCACAGGAGCAATAATAATAAGCATTTAAAATCATTATCTTCTTGTCTTGAAGGAGTAAATTGCAGATTCGATCTCTTTTCCGTTTTCTGGGGTCGACACGACCTTATACCAGTACTTAGTATTTGGCGTCAGATAATTTATTGTTAATGCATGATTTTTAACCAGATTTAAATCGGATGATGTGGTGGAGTTGGACAATAAATCAGATGATTGACGGCTGTAAATAATTTTACTTGATGATAAAAGATTTGTTATCCATCTTACAGTTACAGTGTTTTTCGTTATTTTTGCGGAAATTTTTGAAATTATTAAATCGCCAGATGTGGTAGGAGCGCTAGTTGGTGAAGGTGATAGAAAAGGGGTATTTTGCGGAGTAGGAGACAATACTGGAGGAGTTGAGGATGGATTAATGCCGATAGTTGGTGAAGGAAGTAGGGAATTAGTAAATCTTGATTGTGGTATCCAACTTGGTCCATAAAGAGGATTATATCCTCCTCGTAGGTCTGATCCCCAATCAGTATTATCAGGGAAATTAGAATATTCACCTCCAGGGGGAGCTACATACACCGGGTTTGGTGTCTGTCTAAAATTATCTTCTCCCGATTGAAATGCGCCTAGGTCGGCTCCTGAAGTCGTAATAAGTGGCTGAGCAAAATAGGTACTAATATTTATCTCTTTTGATTTTCCTTTTGCAGGAGAGTTGCTGGATATCCTTAGATCTTCGCTTGGTAAGCTGGCATTCACAAAAAGTGGATCACTATTGGGGAATCCATTAGGTTCAGTGTATCCTAAAGATTTTTGATTCATATCAAAGTTAATTTCACTATTGTTTAAGGTAAGGCTGCTTTTAGAAAAGGCAGAATTATATGTCCGATATGCGTTGTTGTAATTAAAGAAATTATTAACGGTTGAGCTTAAAAAATCTATCGCATAACCGTTAGTTACGGGTGAAGAAATATCTAGGCTATTATTAAATACATACACTCCATTTGAATAATAATGAGAGGATAAATCAACTTTAGCGAGTGAGTTTTTTCTTCCGGCGCCTGCTTCACGGGTCGGATCAGACGCAGTTAACTGCATATTATTGTAGATAAACACCGGTCCAAGACCAGCGTTATTTGCTGGAGCTACAGAAAATAATCTATGAGTATTTATGAGAGTGTTGTTAAAAAAATGGTTATTAAATACATATGACTCTGGTTCATACGGATCGTCAATTACGTCCTCGAAACGATTTCTATATATCCAAACATTTGCGTCATAGTACTTACCATCAGTCTTATAACCGGACGTTAAAAATATTGAGTTAAATTGACGATGGAAGTAGTTATATCTTATTACATTCATCCCGGCCCCACCGTCTGATTTAAATGCCCCTCCCTCCCAATTTGATCCTTTAAGATTAGTCCAAGTTAACCCATCGGGGTAACTTTGATATGTTTCGTTGTATTCAAATAAAACATGACTACTTCTAGCTTTTAATAAAACAGCGCTATTGTGATAATCGAAGATGTTTCTTCTGACGGTGACATAGTGACTATTATCTATTCTCATCCCAGTGTCAGTTGAGTTGATTATCTTTAACCTTTCAAACTGAATCCAAGAAGAATTAAGGACTGTAAATGCGGGATTTTTCGTGACAGTTGATGTTGCGGAAAAACCAGTATCTCCTCCATCAATCACCGGATATCCGGACGACTCTAGCGACTCACCTATAAATAAAAGGGGAGAAGTGAGTGAACCCTGCTTATTTGAAACGATGACATTTTCTCGATAAGTGCCGGGCATAATGTGAATTTCATCGCCCGGGGATGCTAATCCGGAAGCGTAACCGATGGTTAAAAATGGCGATTCGATGGTCCCAGGATTACTATTATTTCCCAAATTTGATACATAGAAAACTTTTTTAGCTCCAACTGAAGCCCTACTTGAAGAGTACATGTTAAACAATAAATAGTTTCCAAAAAAATAAGTTGGTGTAATCGCGGCTGTCAAAAGCAGCGAAGAAATTAAAATTTTTTTTAGATTATCAATCATATCTACTAAATGTAAATTTAGTGTATTAATAAAAATAAATCAACAATAGTTTTTTTATGACCCGTTGTTTATTTTAATAAATAAGTTAAAATAAAAGGAATGAAACCCCAATTATACACCTTGGATAACGGATTAAAGGTTATCTTAGTTGACACAAAATCAACTTCGCTGACAACGATTTTAATGATTGGCGCCGGAAGCCGCTATGAAAATATCAAAAATAACGGGATTGCCCATTTTTTTGAGCACATGGCCTTTAAAGGAAGCAAAAAATACCCAAATTCCTTCGTTATTTCATCAACAATTGAAGGGGTAGGAGGGATCTTCAATGCCTTTACCAGCAAAGATCACACTGGATATTGGATCAAATCGATTCCGGAGCATTTTGAGACAGTGATTGACGTGATTGCTGATATGGTTTTGCATCCGCGTCTTGAAATAGAAGAAATCGAAAGGGAAAAAGGTGTCATTGCCGAGGAAATAAATATGTATGAAGATACACCGCAGAGGAAAGTCGGAGAGCTTTTTGAAGAACTCCTTTATAAAGGAAATCCGCTTGGTTATGACATTGCCGGGACTAAAGACATTATCTATAAATTTGATAGATCTACGTTCGTTAATTATATAAATAATCTTTATCATCCGGAAAATGCAGTATTAGTAATCGCTGGGGGATTAGCAAATATTCGTCATTCTGGGCCCACTCGCTCGCGACCCGCTCACTCGCTTGCCAGAATTACAGATATAATTAATGATAAATTTTTAGGTTGGAAGCATGGACACCCGAAGGGTGACCAGGCACAATTCATTAAAGTTACAGAAAGTCAAAAGAAGCCCCAAGTACTAATTAGATATAAAAAAACTGAGCAAGCCCATCTCTCGCTTGGTTTTAGAGCCTTTTCATTTAATGACAGTAGGAAATATGCTCTCAATTTACTTTCAGTGATTTTGGGTGGCGGGATGTCTTCCCGACTATTTATTCAGGTTAGGGAGCGACGCGGTCTTTGCTACTATATTTCAACTGGGGCAGAATTTTATGAAGACTGTGGAAATATTGTCACTCAGGCTGGTGTGACAATCGATATTCACAAAGTAAAAGAAGCGATAAAGACGATATTAGAAGAACACAAAAAGGTAACTAAGGGAGAAGTTTCAAAGGACGAAATGATAAGGGCTAAGGAGTTAATTAAAGGTAGATTACTCTTATCTCTTGAAGACTCAGCCAATGTCGCAACATCGTATGGGACAAAGCAACTTCTCCAAAACAAAGTCGAAAATCCTGAAGAGATTATAAGGAAAATCGAAAAAATAACCCGTGAAGAAGTAGTCTCGCTTTCAAAAGAAATATTCACCGCCTCTGCCTTAAATTTGGCCATAATTGGCCCATTTAAGGAAGATAAGCCTTTTGTTGATATACTTAATTTCTAATGACAACTTTATTTGTGTTTGTGATCGGAATCGCAATCGGATCTTTTTTAAACGTCTTAATTGATCGACTACCAAAAGGCGAAGCAATCACAGGAAGGTCGCATTGTGATTACTGTCGAAAAAAAATTCTTTGGTATGATCTAATACCGGTTTTTTCTTTTCTTATTCTTCATGGGAAGACGCGTTGTTGCAACAAGAAATTATCCTTTCAATATCCACTGGTTGAGATAATAACAGGGATATCTTTTACTTTTATAATTGTCATTCCGAACGAAGTGAGGAATCTAGCGACCGAAGGGGGCGTAAAATTGTTTGATTACGCTTTGCTAGATCCTTCGGGCATTGCCCTCAGGATGACAATGTTGGGGATTGTTTCCTGCTTGATTATTATCTTCTTTTCCGATCTAAGATATCATCTTATTTCTGATTACATATTACTAGCACTGTTTATTTTTTCTTTGCCTGCCGTAGCTTTAGCGAAGGAAGGTCCATTACTTTCTATATTATTTAACTCGCTAGCTTCTGGTTTAATTGTTGCCTTACCGATATTTTTGTTATATTACCTCTCGCGTGAGCGAGCGATGGGACTGGGGGACGTATATTTATCAGCAATAATTGGTTTTATCTTAGGGTGGAAATCCGGCTATATCGCTCTATATATTGCATTTGTTACGGGCGCAATATATGGAATTTCACTACTCCTCCTTAAAAATAGAAAACTAAAAAGCAGGATAGCTTTCGGGCCATTTTTGGTTATTGGATTGGTAACGATGCTTTTTTGGGCAGACAAAATCTACGGACTTATAGACATGATATATAAGTATTAATTTTCAATTTGAAATTTTATATTTGTTTTTAGGTCATTTCGAACGAAACGAAGTGAAGTGAGAAATCAAGCAGAGCCTAACGTCCCGACGTTACGTCGGGACTGGATTTCTCGCTAACGCTCGAAATGACAATCGTGTTTTTGATTTAAAATTTCAAATTGAAAATTAAACTTTTATGTAATAGGTCGATCTTCCTTTCCCAATCGTCAGAAGTAGCCCGAGATTTGTCAATTTAGAGAGGTCACGCGATGCGGTAACGGGCGAAATCTTAAAATGCTTCATAACGGTCTTATTACTGATTTTATTTTCCGGATGGTCAAACAGTGTAAGGATGCTCTTTTGCCTGTCATTTAATTCAAAAAAATTCACATTAACCGTTTCTACTTTGTGCATATTTATATCTTTGATTGTCTTTTCAAGTTGGGCGGTGAGCGAGGTAGCTACATATTCGAGCCATTCAGTTAGATTTTGTTTCTTAACACAATCAGCGATTATATTTTTGTAGTTTTTAAGATCGATGAAAAAATATTCTTCCAAAAAGATGATTCGTCGAAAATCATAACCGTTTTTGTAAAGAAATAGAAGGAAGACAAGGTTTGCAAATAATTCGTTATCTTTAGTAAAAGGCGCAAGGTTAAGGAAGATGATTTGAGCCAGGGCCGCCTGGATTACCGGGTGTTCAGAAATTACCTGGACGTACTTCAGGCTTTCGTCAAGCGCCTCTGTGCTCACATTAAGTTTTCCATCAAAGGCAATTTTATAAAGCTCAATTAAGGTTTTTGGTGTGACAAGTCGATCTGTCACTAACCAGTTTTGATAGAGATAGTCGAGGGCTTTTTTATATCTATAAACTTGAGCTTCAAGCTCGTTTAAATTAGTTTTTCCATCGATCATAAATAGTTTTTTAACAGACTCAGTTGTTATTGATCTGTCAACAGCGAGGAAGGAGTAGTGAATTCGATTAACTAATGTTGTCCAGCGTAGCTTTGTTTTTTGCTTTGGAGATAGGGGTTTGACTAAAAGACTTTTTTTTAGCTCCTCAATAAAAGCTACTTGCTCGTTTAGTGCCTGAGATTTTGTGTAGTAAAAATTTTTCATATCTAAATAATCATATCGTAATCACATCAGCTTGTCAAGTGATTTTGACCTATTTACCCCTTGACAAACTATTTTTTTGCCTTTATTATTATTGTATACAGTATGAAATGATAATGATATGATTATTTTACTAATAACAAAGCCTCAAACATGAAAAATAATAAATTAAATAAAATTATCACACTTTTCTTTCTCGCTTTGGTGCTTATTAGCAGCCCAAAAGTTACTTTGGCTTATAATGAATATCAGAAATGTGATAAGGGATCAACTTGTACTGTTGGAGAGTTTTTGTACGACGATTCGTATGTACCTATCGCGACTGCAGATTGCACTTTCACAAGTCGATATCCTGATGGCTCGTTATTTGTTAACTCAGACACGATGGACAGTCAGAGCGATGGATGGTACTCATATTTAGTCGTTGCATCAGGATCGGCCGGTTTATATCGATCTCAAGTTTGCTGCACAGCTGGTGCTGACTATTTATGTTTAGATAAAAGCTTTAAGGTTGAGGCGACTACTTCGGCGCTTACAAAAACAGATGTATCTTCGGCTGTCTGGGATGAGCCAAGAGCATCACATACACAATCAGGTAGTTTTGGAGAGGCGTTACAAAATATTGTCCCCTCGACTTCGGACATTGCTTCAGCCGTTTGGGGATATTCAGGGCGAACCTTAAATAACTTTGGCACATTGCCAACCGACGTTTGGAGCTATTCATCAAGGACTCTTTCTTCATTTGGAAGTTTGATCGCGAGTATCTGGTCTAATGACGAAAGGACTATAACCGGCGGAGGGAATACAACCACTACTAACAATTACACGACCAACAATAGCACAACTAACTCAATTGACACGAGCTCACTTGCTAAAAAAACCGACGTTGACTCTCTCAAGCAAGAAGTCGCTTATAGTCAGTCACTCTTAGAAAAAATGGTTAATAAACCAGTCATTAAAAATTTTCTTGAAGAAGAACCCGATGTCAATTTGGAGTCAAAACTAAACCAATCTCAACTATTACTCACCAAGCTGGTCGCCGACAGTTATTCAATGGATAGTAAGCTCGGAATGCTTGATATTAAATGGAAAGAATTCGATGATAAAAAATTAGCGCTAGTCATCAAAGAAATAACTAAACTTAATGATTCAATATATGATTCAACTGGTAAAGTAAAAAAACTTTGGAATTTGGCCTTAGCTGACAGTCTAAATAGTCAAGCCGGCGTTTTAAAAAGTCGAACTACTGTGATTGAAAGTGATATGAAAGTCGAAGGGAAGTCTAAAATAGTCAAAGAAGACATTGTCAGCTTGAGCATGTCACTTGACGGATTTATCAATACCCTTGGCACAGCCTCAGATAGCAGTAGCAAAGAAACATTGTATGGAAAAGTAAATGAGGTGAAGACCCTTGCTGATAAATTTGATCTGTATCTATCTGATGTTGACAAACTTTTAGCCGACTGGAGAAAAACCCAGCTTGCAGATATGCAGAAGAAAACCGATACAATTGCGGCTGATTTAGCTAAAATCAGTAAATTGCCAAGATCAATTTCGATCGTGACCTCCCAACCAGAAGACAGTCTAAATAAAAAACTAAAAAATAGACTTCTTTCAATAAGAGGGGCAATTGAGGCGAATAAAATCTATTTAGCTAAAATATCAGATAAACCATTTAGTAGTAGCTGGCTTGAGGAGGGGAGCGTCGTATTTAAAACGCTTTTAACCAATCCATCAACGAGAATCAGCCAGAGCGTACCCCTTAAATATTATTTGCCAACTGAGATTAAAAAAGCAGACATTATCGAGGTCGATGATGATTTAAAAGTTAGTTACGATATTGAGAAAAAACAACTTTATGTAGAAGGGGAATTTACACTTAACGCAAGTGAATCTAAGGTCGTTTCAGTCCGAGTCCAAGATATTTGGTTGATTAGCGAAGACAGTATCGAGACTCTACGACATCAGGCTGAAGAACTTGTCAAACCACTTGAAAAAACCGTTTATTTTGGCCAAGGCGTGACAATAAAGAGCAGCATCGATGTTACCCTGGACAAAATCCTAAACAATCAAATATCAGCAATAACTCCAGAAAACAAAATAAAAAATTATTATGAAGCTCAGATAGAACTAAAAGCTGTCCGCGAGCAGATTAGTAAACTTGAGGATCTAGTTACCCAGTCCGGATCTTTTGGATCAATGGCCGGTTTTGTGGGGGGCTCTCAGGCAATTGCCGTCTGGGGACTTATCATAATAATGGTAGCCGGGTTTGTATTCTTGGTCATTTATATGAGAGTCTTAAGAGGAAAAGAAGAAGCTGTGGAAGAACCAAGTTCCAAAAAAAAGAAAAAGACAAAAGAGGATGCTAAGCATATAACTCATCAAGGTTTTGGTCGGGGAGAGCTTGTTAGATTTGCGAGCATCTTCTTTATCATGGGCTCAGCCATATCTTTCTTGACCAGTTTTGTAGTCTTCAAAGCAGTTGCGAGTAATAATCAGTCTGTAAATAAAGCTACTGTTAAAGCAGAGGAAAAGACTGTTAGTCCGATCCCTGACAAAGAAGTTTTAGGGGTTGAAAAATCCGCCTTTGCCAAGGCTTCGGCGGACGAGGAAAAGACAATCACAATTACAGATCTATCAGGTGGACAGTTAAATATAAGAAAAACCCCGGATGGTGAGATAATCGGTAAAGCTAGATCTGGCGAAAAATACCCGCTTGTTAAAGAAGAGGGCGAATGGGCGCAAATAAAGCTTCAAGACGGCTCCGGGTGGGTCGCCAAAGAGTTTATTGACTTTTAACGAGTAAAGGAAAAATTTCTTATAGATAACTAGTATAACCAAAAGCCATGTGGTGCAGTATTTGGTAGGCGTTTATTAATGTTCACTTTTAAATCATCTTCTATTGAAGAAAACAAAAAAATATTGTTCGGGGTATCAATGGCTCGCAATTTCTCTTTAAAAAATTTCCACAGTGCCAATCTTGAATCTAGACTTTCATCCAAATTTTCAGTCGGACAATCTATAATGTTTGATGTATAAATAACGTTAGATCCCAAATTAAAGTATAGTTGTTGATTTACATATTCGATTATTCTTTGATCATAAAAATCACCTAACCCGAATCCAATATTATCTTTATCTGCTAGTAGTTTTAGAATTTTCCAATTCTCTTTTGAAAAAGCCTGTTTATGGCCCAGACTATTCATATCTACATTTTCGCCGTTAAGAGACGATAGATATTCATAGAATTTCCTAATTTTAATTTTTCTTAAGACATTTTGTAATCTTTCAGAGCCTTCTTTTCTTATAACATTTTTTGCAGACTCGTAGAACGTTTTTCTTGAGTTAAATTTGTCAATAAAAGAATCAAAGTCTAGAGATTTTTTGATTAAGTCTACGGCAATTCTACCTACCATAACTGCTTCGGGTAATAGATCAACAGAAAACATAGCTGTCGGAACATTATCCTTATCAAATAAAGAACAAACTGAAAAAATACCTCCTGCTCCGAGTCCATAAATATAACCGTTCGGAATGGTCCTAATTTTTCTTTTTAAAGCAGGCCAGTTAAATCTTTCATTTGTAGTTAAAAGTCCTGAAGGAATTTGAAATGGTTTTATTAGTTCTATTTGTAAGGGCAAAGACGATGAAAAACTTTCAAATGCTTTTCCTAGATTAGCTGATCGTGAAGTACTTTCTTTTAACAACACCCTACTAGCAGATTCAATAACCATAAAACTATGGCTTAATTATAGCAGTTTTACACCCCAAGGGTGTCCAAGGTTCTTCCACTAATAAAATCGCCGGAGGAGGAATAGATGTTTTTATTCAAGAGCCGCCAGTTTCCTTAGACAATCCTTTACTAAAAACAACTAATTCCACATTAACTCCTCATGTAGCTTTTGCTACAAAAGAAGCCTTATTAAGAAGAGCGGAAATCGCCTTCAAAAATATTGAAAAATGGATCGAAGGAGATATTCAAAATAAAGTTGTTTGATTCTATCTATAATGGAGAGTAATTGCAAGGATCTCGACCGCCTGTTTATCAGGCCTAAACACAAACAAAGCTCGATGCTTAATATCAATTCTAAAGCTATAAATTCCGTATTCTCTAGGTTCAAGAAGTTCTATATTTAGACCGGGGTGTTTTAGATTGTTAATTAACAGCTTAGTTTGCTTGTCGAATTTCCGACGAAGACCCTGTTTCTCTATCTTATTTTTGACTTTTTCAGATAGAGGTAGAATTTCCATATATTAAGTTTGAAAATAATCACTTTCCTTTAAACCTTCTTCTAAATCTTTCAAAAATGCCTGAGAATATTTTTTAGTTTTTTTAAATTCATTAATAATCTCTTTAGTTGACTTGGTTTTAGGCGTTGTAAAGGGATAAGTGGCAGCTGATGCAACTAGTTTTGGCTCTCTAATTAAAACTCGTATAATTGACCTAACAAACTCACTTCTATTGGCAAAACCGAATTTTTTGACAAATTCATCGATCCGATCGACCTGCTCCGATGGTAAAGAAATATTGATTGTGCTCATATATGGACATATTAACAAACTTTGTCAAACTTTGTCAAGTGCCATAAGTGGAATACTTACAAAACAACCATATTATAGAAATAGTGGATGAGGACAGAGAGAATCATCCCTAATAATAAAAACCTCTTATTAATAAAAGTCGATAATAACATGACAATCATTGTTGTCGAATGAAGTAAAGCAGTCAGAATTAATCGCAAAAAGAGCGGAGCAATAGAATCAAGCATGAAAAAGTTAAATAGATAAAAGACGGTCTCAGAGAGAGCAAATGAAATACCAACTATTAACGTCAGTTTAATTTTTGTATTGAAACTTGGAATCTGAATAATAAAATAGATAAATATAGCCTTAATTATTTCTTCAACAAAATGAGGGTAGGGGAGATAAAACTCGATGAGAAAAACCAAAAATGGCGCTATAAGCGCCACTAATGGTAATAAAATTGTTATAACGATTTTATTGTCGAAGTTATTACTTGTCATCTTCTTTGGCTGATTTTTTAAATTCTCGGATAGCTTCTCCTATTCCTCGCGCCAACTCCGGAATCTTTTTTCCACCAAAAAATATAATAATAACGACAAATATAATGACTATTTCAGTAGTGCCAATATTTTGAAACATAGATTAGTTATCACCTCCTATCGATAGTTCCTATTTAATAATAGTGTACTTTCAAATAAAAATGCAAGCGGAAAAAAAATCAAAAAATCTGTCAGCAAATCAGTCGGCGGGAGTGACATTGTAAAGATTAAAAGGGCTAAATAGATAACTGGTCGGGCATCAATTAGAGACTTGTATTTAATAACGTTTAACCTAATTAAAGGCGTAATAATAACTGGGAATTGGAAAATAATAGCTAGCCAAAGTGAGGTCATGAAAATATTTGATACAAATGCTTCAATATCCCAGAGATTTTGAATTTGGAGCTGACTTGACTGTTGAGATAGTACTTTATATACAAATCTCATTAACCAAGTTCCAAATCCAAAACCGGCAATAAACAAAATGAAGCTTATTGGAATTGCTGAAACAATGGAAAAAAACTCCTTCTTTTTAAGAGCTGGTTTTAAAAAAGAGACCAGCTGAAAAATTATTAGAGGAAAACTAACAATGATGCCAAAAGTGACGGCCGCATTAATTGATAAATTAAGGAACTGAAAGGGAGAAGTGAAGACAATGCTAATCCCTTTAACATTATAAAATTTAAGGATAAATTTTATAACCGGTTCAAAATATATGAATCCGATTCCGGCCGCAATTATAAAAACCGCCACAACAAAAAGCAATCTTTTTCTTATCTCGATGAGATAAGGCATATACTGTGTAATCGCTGCCTGGAGGGGCAGAGAAGTATTTTTCATATATTAAATTATTACTTTGAAGCTTTTTTAAATTCTTTTATAGCTTGACCAATACCACGGACAAATTCAGGTATTTTTTTAGCACCAAAAAGAACGATGATGATCAGACTTATAGCTGTTAATTCTGTCATTCCAATATTTCCAAACATATATTTTCACCTCCTTTGCAACACCTAATCCGCAAGCAAGCGGAGAAGACGGGCAAAAATTTAATAATTTTACTCATCTTTTAACTCTTTTTTAACTTTACCCAATTCTTTTTTAGCTTCACCCAATCCTCGAGCGAATTCAACCATTTTCTGGCTTCCGAAAAGAACTAGTAAAACAACTGCGATCAAGATTATTTCTTTTGTGTCTAGTCCAAACATTTATTTTTCACCTCCCTTTCGATTTATTGATTAAATAAGTAATTATATTAATGATAAATACTGTCAGAACAAATTGCAAGAGAATAATATACAACTTGAAGATAGAAAATAGGTTTAGGTGCGGGTTAAGAATATTGAATTTGGGAAAATCCATTATCCATTTTCTATTTTCCTAACCCGTTTCTAAACCCAACTTCTAATTTCTTAAGAATCTATTTATTTAAGCGATGCGAGGGTGGCTTTGGTTTTGGCGTCCTTAAGGGTCCGCCCGGCAGTCCCTGCAGTTGTATGAGAGGCGATTAGCTCGTCCCAGACTGCATCAGCAATTTCAGAAGCTGAGGCTCCTCCAGCCTGAGTCTCGATATAGGTATCGGTCCCTAAATCATGAGTATTTCCGGACGTGTTTTTATTGAAAGTATTATCACCTCGGACAGTTGTTCGAGTCACACCAGCGCCCGTGATATCTATACCATACCCCGAGTGATTAAAAATTAAATTATTATCAACAACATTATCAGATAAGCCCGTCCCTGTCAGATCAATGCCATCAGCATTGCCCGAAATAATGCATTTTGTTACTGAGACTTTAGTCGTTGATGTTCCAATATTAATACCGTTACTAGTACAGTTTTCAATCGCGCAGGTATCGATTTTAGTTCTGGTTGATGATGAAACGTCGATTCCATTTCCAGTTGCACTTTGGATCCAGCAATTTTCTACTAAAACATTATTAGTTGAAATAGTGATGCCATTATCGGTGCCACCTGCAGCCGTGGTTATATAAAAACCAGAAACTTCGACATTATTAGCGGCAATATTAATAGTTGGGCTTCCGGTCGTGGCTGGAACAAATTGAAAAATATGTCCTGGACCTCTTACTTTAAGATTGGCTTTGGTAATATTTAGTTTTTCTGTAACAGTCGTCACACCGGCTGTATTTGTTGCAAGAGCAAAAATAATATCGCTTGTCCCAGTGCCTGCGAGCGATTGGGCTTTTGAAAAAGTGGCAACAGCATTAGCGGGAGTTGTCCCGTCGTTTAGATCGCTACCTGAGGTTGGATTCCAATACCAGATCGAGCCGACTTGAGTATTTCGGCCTCTTAATGACTCCAACATATATAAAGTTGCATAGTCTGAAGGTGCCTGGATAATCGTTGGGGATGAAGACTGGGCGATGACAACCTGAGTAAAGGCGGTTGGGTAAATTGGGTTATTGTCATAAACATTAATGGCTACGAGGTTTCCTCCAGAGACGGTACACAATATTGTTTCTGATCCTGACCTTGCTTCAAAAGCGAGCCTCCAATTATTTATCAATTCAAGTGTAATTCCAATGAAGGAACCACCACCTAATGGTTGTTTGCCATAGGCATTGGCGATTGTGCCGTAGTCCATATTAGTAAGCTGCTCTTCATAGGACCTTATTTGATTAATAAGATCCTGGACCTCAACCAAAACTTGCGGTGAATCTACTTGGATAATTCTTTGGACCTTTAGAAACGTCAGTGCGGCTGGCATAGATATATAAATTCTGGAATCGCTCGTCGACTACTCGTCTTCTCACTCTCCAGAATTACAGTATTATTAACTGTTAACTGTTTAAAAAAATCGAAATAGTTAATTTTGGAATTAATTTTCCGTGTCTTTTTTCAAAGTAAATTTCTTGACCAATTTTTACTGCTAAATAATCCTCTAATTTAAGGGCTTGTAAAAGCGATTGACCCCTCTTTATTTCTATTCCAGAAGGTGAGTTTCCCTGGATAAAACTCTGTTTTTCTAAATCAAGGTGAAAATATATAGGTTCAACAACGACACTTTCCTTAAATGGATTAATACTTAGACCATTAAAATTATAAACATTTATAGGGTTCTCTTTATGTCGATAAAAAGAAAGCGGCATTAAACCTCTGTCAAACAGCGCAGTAAAATGACCAATATCGTGGGCGACAGGGATGCAAAAATCTGTCTTTGAAACTTTTTTCTCAGGCTGCAAGCTTAAGAATCTTAGTAAATCTTGGTTTATTAAATAAATTATTCCTTTTTTGTCTTTGGCAAAAAAGGTATAGCTATTGCGATAAAAAAAGAGAGGTGTAAGGGAAAAATCTCTTATAATTGCTAAAAGTTTTTTGTCAGTATGATTTAAAGTGGCTTCAAGCAGGTTAGGATCGTTGACTAAAAAAGATTGAGTCCTTGTATTATATATCCGTCTGCTAATTTTTCCAGTTATATTTTTGAGTAAATTGACGCTCACTTCATCATTATCGTCACAAGCCAATACTAAGTCTCCTGATCGGTCGATTTTTAGCCCAGCGACCATTGTAGTTTCCGAGTAGGCGATGATAATCGATTTATCATTAAGTCTTTCGATTGTTACTTCGCCAGGGAATGTCAATAGATAGTCGATTATTTTTTTAAAATCATTCTGAGGATCACCATTCTTTTTTATTAAGCGGTAGGAGACCATACTAAGATTCTATCATTTTTTGTAGAGACGTTTCAGTTCTTTTGCGTTGACAATGTCTGTCTTTAAAGCATTTATCATACCCTTAACTCTTTTTATTTCTGTTTTTTCTTTGTTTATCGCCTCTTCAAAGACTTTAATATTTTGTTTTATTTTTACAAGATATTTTTTGAGGTCAACAATACCGTAAGTACGCTGAATTATTGTCGAATCGGCATTGTATGCAGGATTGATTTTTACTTTACTCATTTGTTAGCGTCAATTATAGCAATAATTTGCCAAATTCGCTGGATCTCTGCCTCTTCTTGTGCAATTTGATCTTGAAAGAGTTTAATATTTTTTCTGCGTCTTGATACGTCATTTTCAAGAGCAGCCTTATCATATCTCAATGCCTCTTCTTTTGTGATAGGTGGTAATGTAGGGTTCATAATCTCTTAGCTTCTTAGTTGATCCCAGAAGCTTTTCTTAATATCTTCTTTTTTTTGACTTTGACTGACAAACTTGCCAGTAGAGTCACGATGGATCTTAGGAGTTGCGGTAGTTGTCTCGATAGGCTGTTGAGCGATTACTTCTTCTTTCTTTTTGGCTGCAAATCCTCTCCTCTTATTTTTTGATCGTTCCTGAGCTTGTAAATTTTGAGCAACTTGCTCTTCACGTCTCCTTCTTTCTTCAATTGCGTTATCAATAACCTTTTTTAAATCACTTTCTGACTTTGCTCTATATATAACTAATCCAACGGGGTTTCTGGCAATATAGACTATATCATCCCCGTTTAGAGATCGAGAAAATTCGAATCCTTTATATATCATAAAATAATTAAATTAATTACGTAACGATTGTATCAGGCGTTCTAATAACTGATACTGTCATTCCCGATGTCCCGATTGTTGAATCCTGCTCAAATGGAAGAATCCTGTTTGACAAAGCACCACTTCGTCTTGCGCGGACTCGAGTATAGACAGTTGCACTATAGACAACCTGCACTTGTTCTGATCCATCGGATAGGGCTTTGACATCTATAAATGGAACATAGACATCATCAGCAGTTGTGACGGCAGCCGGTAAGACATTTTTCTTGATTGTATCTGTATTAGTTTGGCTGGCAATTGCTGGCGAAATAGTCACTTGATCATCACTGTCACGCGACACTACATATGAATATGCATCGAGGGTAACATTGTAAATTAGGTCTCCGACCTTACAAAGTGCTGCAGTAAACGCTCCAGTGTCAACAACTGTAGTTGTATTAGTACCAGCTTCAGGTGTTAGGGTGGCGCTTGCAAGGGTGAAAGTCGACGTCAGCCATGATGAAAATCTTAATCGGTATTCCTTAGTTAAAGTAGGATCAGCATTATTGTCGACTATCCTTAAGATTCCACCGGTTGTTTTACCAGGTTCATCAACTCGGATGGTTTCGCCAACAACTACTGTTGTGGCTTCAGCTGATTGAGCAGTGCATGAATAATAGTTTTTTTCAATATCTCCACTGCTTCCAGTTAATCTAAATACGGCAATCTTATCATCGGTCAAGACATTATTGACCGTGACATAAACTTTAGTAGGAGCAACTCTTACTGTACCGTTATCATCAACAAGCTGAAAGTTATTTAGATCAAGAGAATGGAAGTTGGCTAAGACAACGCCCGGTGCCAAGAAAAATTTGCCTCCGGCGAAAGTACCAAATGGAGCGGCAGTAATAGGCGCAATTGCTGAGGCCTCTGTGTCAACTTCGACCGACCCTCCACCTCCACCAACAGTTGATAATGTGTGCGTTGTTGCGTGGGTGGCAAATGTACCTCTTGTATTTCTTAAAACTATAATTTTATCAGTCGTGTTATGATTAACGACATATCCAATAGCTCCTGATGTTTCTTGAGTTACTTTGTCACCGTCATCAATAGTTCCTCCTGTCACCGATCCTGAATATCGGATTCTATATTCTGATCCGACATAAAACTGTCCTTGCTGAACTGGAGTACCATTTACGATATCAGCCGAATTCCCTCGACGAGTTAGATATTTAGTCCATTCATACATTGTTGTGACGCGGTGATTCGTTGCCGAAATACAGTCAAGAACAATTGAGTAGTTTTCTGCAGTTCCGTCTTCATCAATATCATAAGATCCTCCGGTCGTAAGTCCTCCGAAAGTCACGGTTGGAACAGGGGATAGGGCGGCTGGACCGATATCAGTTGGAGTAACAACTGTACCAGTTGCCAAAGATGTGACTCCTGTGATAGCATCGCCGTTTGAAAAATCACTAATAGGATCACCAATTAGATAATACTGAAGTACTTTAGTTGTTTCATTCCAAGAAGTGACAACGGCTTTTTTCAGTCCGGTTGCATCATCGTCAAACACCTCACCATCAACAAAAGTTCCGCTTGATGTTGCCATGTCCGTCTCACGAAAACCTGTCTGATTATCCAAGTCATTCCCGGTCTGAAGAGGAATAGGGTTTCGTCCACCGTTTGTTAGATCTACACTATAGTAAGAGTAGGTTTTGGAATATTGGCGGGCGAAAACATAGATCCATCCTTCATCGGTTTCTGTCCCAAGCTCTTTTACATTGACCAAAATATCAATATGTCCATCTTCCCACCAGTCTGACGTCCCTTTATAAGCAACAAGTAGAGGTGATGTCGCTGTCGGATTTTGTTGAATATAAATATGAGTATTTGACTCAATCGTACCTAGGGTATAGATATTGGCCCAGAGTGATTCACCTGCAGATGTGACTGAAGTAAAAGTAGCAGTGTGAGCATTACATGTAATTGTCGTTCCTGAATCCCAACTGTTACCGACAGCATATGTATCTGGCCTAATCCAGAGCTCGCTTCCTGCTCCAGTTCCTTTGACGTCAAGTAGTGTCCCAGCATCTCCAGCGTCTATTGATATATCCATTCCTATATCTCCAGAAACGATGCTAGTGTTATTGCAAACTACTTTAACAATTCCAACGTTTGAATCTTGGACTCTATCCCATGAAGCGGTCTTTAAAGCTCCACCTGTTAAATGCTCAACCGTAGTTCTATCAATAAACCAAGGATCTTTGTCTCCCGGGTCAACGATGCCAATCGTGTACTCGGTCGGGGTCTGAGCTGACATTGGTACGCCGTCGTCAAGCTGAGTTAGTTCATCAAACAGATCTTGAAGGGCTGAGTAGAGTTGATTGACGGTCCTTGTGCCAGTTGCTGATCCGGTCCAGACGATTCTTTTTTGTCGGTTTTCGGCGGAGTAATAAACTGTAAAATCGCCGCTCAAAATTGTGTCAGACATAAATTAAATCAATATATTTATATATATACAATAATAACAAGTTTAGTATTAAATTTATTATTGTATGTTTATTCCCGGTTGTCAAGGGGATATGTAATTATGATATATTTAGGTACGAATTGATATAGTTTTACGCGGAAATTTGTAGCATATAGTCCATTGACAAATCTTATAAGAAGTTAGAAGATGGGTTTAGAAGCGGGTTAAGAAATGGAGGATGGAAGATGGGTTTAGAAACGGGTTAAGAAATGGAGGATGGAAGATGGGTTTAGAAACGGGTTAAGAAATGGAGGATGGAAGATGGGTTTAGAAGCGGGTTAAGAAAATAGAAATTAGAATATGGATATAAATAAAAAACCAATAATTAGTTTTAGAGATTTGGAGATTTACAGAAATAGTTACCAATACTCAATTATCATAATGAACAAAATTATTATTAAATTATCACTATCTGAAAAATATGACTTGAAAGACCAATTATCTAGATCATGTAAAGCTATTCCTCGATTAATTGCAGAAGGGTATGCTAAGCGTCATCAGAAATTTGGATTTCAAAAATATTTAGATGATGCTTTAGCTGAAAGCAATGAAACAATTGTCAGCCTAGAACAATCAAAAGATATTTACGGGACATATATTGACAAAAATTTATGCAATTGGCTGGTAAGTAATTACGATATTTTAAGTAAGCAAATATTTACTCTTCGTAAAACTTGGAAAAACTTTAACTTAATATAAGTATATCTAATCTCAATTTCTATTTTCTTAACCCGCTTCCAAACCTAATTTCTTCTTATAATCCTGAGCCCTGAGTGAGAATCGAACTCACAGTCTAACCCTTACCAAGGGTTTGTTTTACCACTAAACTATCAGGGCAGCCGTGTTTTTAATTATACAAAAAATATTTCTTGTTGTATCATTCTAATATGATTCATGAAAACTTCGTAATAGTCGGGGCGATAATTTTTTTCTTTGGAAGCATAGGGTATTTTTTGGAGACAATTTCTGGCAAGGTGAAGCCCAATCGCGTCACCTGGTTTATGTGGTCACTTGCCCCCTTTATAGCGTTTTTCGCCCAAATCAAACAAGGGGTCGGAATTCAGGCGCTTCTCACCTTTATGATTGGTTTTATTCCACTTATGATATTTATAGCCTCATTTGTCAATAAAAAATCTTACTGGCGACTGGGCAAATTAGATATATTTTGTGGAATCTTATCAATTATTGGTTTGGTTCTATGGCAGATAACAAAGAATGGTAACTTAGCAATTCTATTCAGTTTAATTTCAGACTTTATGGCAGCGATGCCAACGGTAATTAAGTCTTTGAAAAAACCAGAAACAGAAAACTATATGCTTTTTTTTACAAATTCATTATTTGCCGGGATCACCCTACTTACCATTAAACAATGGTCATTTGCTGTATATTCTTTTCCTCTTTACATATTTATATGTACAGGTTCAACGGCAATTTTCATAAAATTTAAAGTTGGTAAATATTTTTTTAAATGAAAATAAAACCATTAGAAAAAAGTAATAACTTTGGGATGGGATTAAAGCTTTTCTTTTTAGTTGGCCTTATTGGGACAGGTTTTTTAATCGATAAAGTATTTGTCAGAAAGATGTCTGACGCGCCCGTTGTTTTAGGTAAAACCAAAGGAATCAAGGGCAGCCTTCAGGATAAGCTCGTCGCTGAAGTTCAAAATAGTAATTTGGTTAAGGAATCGGTCGAGGGAGCGGGGAGGCTTGGGGGGCAAATACTTGGTGATGCGACTGAAATTATAGCCGATGTTGCCTCAAGCGCATCATCGACCGTCTCGACATTTATTTACGAAAACTCAATTGGTAAAATCGTCGATCAAGTGAGTAAACTACCTAAGGATCAGCAGGAGAAGATAAGAGAGCAGATATGTAAGTAAAATCACAAATGACAAATGTCAATTGTGGATTTGGTATTTGTCATTTGAAATTAAGAGGAGGATTTGCTATTCTTTTTACACCTTGTTTGTCATTCCGAGCGAAGCGAGGAATCTAGCGAGGCGCGATTTTCGGCCTTTGGCCTAGATCCTTCGGGCTTTACCCTCAGGATGACGGAAGAAAAAAATTATGGAAATTAAATATCTCGGTCATTCGTCTTTTTTAATAAAAACAAAATCTGCTAAAGTAGTTACTGATCCTTTTAACCCCGAAATGACCGGACTTAAATTCCCCAAAGTTGAGGCCGATATTATCACTGTTTCCCACTCCCATCCCGATCATAACCAAGTAAAACTCGTCGGCAAACCTGAAGCCGGGGAGACCTTAGTATTTGATATGCCTGGAGAATTTGAGCGACTGGGAGTCAGAATTTTTGGCTTCCGAAGTTTTCATGACGGCAAAGGCGGAGTCGAGCGAGGAGAAAATATCCTCTACAAAATTGAGGCAGAGGGAATATCGGTCTTACATTGTGGCGACCTTGGGCTAGTGCCCGATGACTCATTTATAGATTTAATCGGAGATGTCGATATATTACTAGTTCCAACAGGTGGATTTTACACGATAGATAGCGCCCAAGCCTCAGAATTGGTCAAAAAAATTGAACCATCAATTATTATCCCCATGCACTATCTTGATGCTTCCTTCGCTAAAGCTACAGAGGCCAGGCAGAAGAACTTCGGTCAACTTGAAGGAGTTGAAGAATTTACAAAAAGATTTGGGATAGATAAACCAGTTCCACTTCCTAAACTGATTGTCAAAAAAGAAGAACTGCTAGATGAGATGAAGGTAATTGTTTTAGAATTAACCTAATTGATCTAATTATTCTAATTGACCTAAACAATGCAAAATGACCATTTAGGATTTGGGACTTCATTAGGTTAATTAGACAAATTAGAAATTAGAATTTTAGCTATGGTTTCTTCCGATAATATAAAAGTTCCTCCTCATGATTTTGAGGCTGAGAAATCTGTATTAGGCGCAGTCCTTATTGACTCAGCCGCGATGAATCTAGTCGCTGAGTTTTTGAAACCTGACCATTTTTACGATCCATCTCACAAGGCAATTTTTTCAGCAATGCTTACTCTTTTTGAAAAGCAGCAACCAATTGACGTTGTCACTTTGCAAGATGAGCTAAAAACTCACGACGCTCTGAAAAAAGTCGGTGGAAAAAGCTATCTTTCCGATTTAATTAATACCGTCCCGACTTCAGCCTACATTGAGCACTATGGACTTATCGTCAAAAATCATTATGTAAAAAGGAGATTGATTGATATCTCTTCGCGGATGGTTGAGAAGTCTTTTGACCAAAAAGCCGACGTAAAAAAATTACTTGATGAAGCGGAAGTTGAGATATTTGCATTGTCCCAGCAGCATCTCCACCGTGATTTTATCCAATTAAAAGAAGCTCTTGCCGAAAGCTTCGAGAGGCTTGAAGAGTTTATGAAAAAAGGATCCGCCCTTCGAGGCGTCGCCACAGGATATGTTGATTTAGATAATAAACTAGCAGGAATGCAGGATTCAAATCTTCTTATTTTAGCGGCCAGACCAGGAATAGGGAAGACAACTTTAGCATTGAATATTGCCTTAAATGCAGCCGTAAAATCTAAAGTAGCCGTCGGATTTTTTTCGCTTGAGATGAGCAAGGAAGAACTAGTCGACCGTCTATTAGTTGGTCAAGCCGATATCGATGCTTGGAGATTAAAAACAGGAAAGCTCTCGGATGATGACTATAAAAAACTAACTGAGGCAATGGGCGAGCTATCCGAAGCGCCTATATTTATTGACGATACGCCAGGTTCTTCAATTCTTGAAATGAGGACTAAAGCCCGAAAGCTCAAAATGGAAAAAGATATTAAATTACTTGTTGTTGATTATCTTCAACTTGCAAATGCCGGCCGATTTTATGAATCACGGGTTAATGAAGTATCAGCGATTTCCCAAGGGTTAAAAAATCTGGCCCGTGAACTTAAAATTCCGGTCGTAGCCATTTCTCAGCTGTCACGAGCCGTCGAGCAGCGGGGGAGCAAGAAGCCCCAACTAGCCGACCTTAGAGAATCAGGAGCGATCGAGCAGGATGCCGACGTTGTCATGTTCTTATACCTTGAAGAAGAGTCGGAAGACTTGCTTGACCAGAGCAAAAAATTAGTGAAACTTTACATTGCCAAACACAGAAACGGCCCAACCGGTGAGATGGACCTGATGTTCCGTGGCGACCGCGTAAAATTTTATGGGGTAGAGAAATGATAATTTTACTCGCCATATCTTACCGTTCGCCTTTTCGGGTACTATTCGTATACGGCTCACGGAGCGATTATTGGCGGGCAAGCCGATTAAAATTCTATGGAGTCGAAAAATAACTATTGCCTCTTCCACAGGTTAGGTGGAATCACCATTCTGGAGATTTCCCGATGAATGAGCCCTGACCCTCTTCTATCTTTGTCACTAAATTAATCCATGGGTAATGTTCAATAAGATTTGTATAGTACGATTGTGGTAAACCACTATTTTCACTAGAAGCAATGCCTATGGCGAACCACTCATTATTGTTATACGTCAGCATTGGTCCGCCGCTATCTCCTTGATTTGGTCTGGCAGCGCTATCAATAATAGTTATTTCGTTAACAATAATATTATTATTAGACCTTCTATTTGAATCAATTTTATTGATTCCCTCATACAAAACGTCAGGTTTGGCTTTCTCTGTATAGCCCCAACCCAAAATCTCTACGTAAGTTGTTGGAACGATTAAATTTTTATCATTGGTAATCGAAATAGTTTTAAAATTCACAGAGTCATCCAAAGGCTTAATTCGTATTAAGGCGATGTCGTCATTATGAAATACTCTCATGTCTTTATATTCAGAAAAATCTAAGGTATTTTTATATCGATATTTATAATTAAATCCTTCATAAATAACATATCCTTCTATATCCCTAAGCGCTTGTTTTTGGCCCACTTTTGTCGTATTAATATTGTCAAAACCGACAGCGACTCCAATGAAGTCATTTGATTTTTTATCAAATTTGTTGTAAACAAATAGTTTAGAAAAATCCCCCTCCTTTTTATAAAGACAGTGAGCGGCTGTTATAACCCAGCTATTGCTTATTAGAAATCCGGTGCAGAATTGAGTATTTTTTAAAGTCCCTATAATCCCTTTTCCAAAAAGTGTTTTGTCGTACAAAACTACAACAAAAGGCCACTCGCCTGGGTCAGCCGGCTGACCACCAAAAATTTGGGGTGTTGAGGCCTTGGTTTTGTATGTAAGATTTTTTGAATTAATTTTATAAATAACAGAAAAAAATCCTATCAATAAAATAACAAAAATTAAAAGAAAAAATTTCTTATCAACACAAAAACTACTGGTCATTAAAAACATTGTAGCATTTAAAATTATATAATTACAGAGTTTAATGGGAAATTGGATTGATATCGATATAAATTTTTTATATCCTTCTATTTATATGCATTTTTGGGATAAAATTTCACGCATTGTTTTTTCTTTAATTGCAGTCCTGTTGTCATTTCACATTATCTCAGGGGTATCAGTTGTCCAAGCTAGTGTTTGTAGTGGTATAACAAGTCCCCGTATCTGTAATGAATCATGCTCTCCTCCTAAGGGCACAAATAACAACGAATTCCGATGCCGCTGGAATTACAATACCCAGTCATGTGGCGAGTCGGCTAAAATCTGTATTACCAGTGGTGGTGGGACTGGGATAATTGGAGGATCTGGATGTACCAAAATTAGTAATAATAACAATTGCTATAATTGTAAAGTCGAAAAACAAGGAACTGCTAATCATTATACCTGTAGTTATCTTCCAATTAGTGGCGCAGGTTGCCCTAACGGCTTTCAAACAGGCATAGTTAGCAAATCTTACTTAGGATTTTTTAGCGCGGGTACTCAACAGTTTTGTTTTGATGGGGGACCTGAAGCATGTGGGAGTGAACAGATTGATTTTGGATCCCACGGTAGCAAGCAGTTTATTTCACGGATCGGGCCAACCGCATGTGTGCGGACTCCTACAAAAACTCCTACAGTAAGACCAATTCGCTCTCCGACTCCTACAGTAAGACCAACCAGGATACCTACTTTAACTCAAGCTCCATCACCCGAACCACCGCTTATATGTCAGCAGATGAAAGAGTTTATTGGTTCTGTGAATATTACTAACAATTTAGACTCTATTAAATTAGGAGACGAAGTCACTTTTACCGCTTCAGTAAACAATACTGGAAAAGCCGTAAAAAGTATGACTTTTCAATTTATTAAAGACAGTATTGTTGTTGAAAAACCTGTCGTTCCCGCCGTCCTTGTTGGTAGTCAATGGAAAGCTAGGTATAAAAGAATCATTGATTCTTACGGATCTTATAGAGTTAGAGTTGCTAGAGTTACACCTTTATAAAGATATGCAATTAATAAAAAAATATTTTAACGGTCAAACTTTAAAATTGGCGGGTTTGATTGGGCTACTTTTTCTTGGTGCAGGGGTTTTGATAATTCCTTCAATAATGGAAAGCCAGCAAAATCTATCCGTCCAAAGGTCTAAAGCGGCAGAACCTGTACCATCCTCTCCTCCCGCAAGTTGTGACGTTCGATTTATAGTCAGTGAAGCCACTCCAATTTTAACCCCGACTACGATAATTACTCCAACAGAAATGCCAACACCAACTCTTGTTTTAACTTCAATTCCAACCCCGACGCCGGTTTTAAACTGTAAAAATCTTGATATCGCCCTCGTTGTTGACCGTTCATCGACGATGAATTCTTCTGAGACTGATGGCCGGACAAAACTTGCTTGGGCAAAAGAAGCGATGAGAATCTTTGTCGAAAGCTTAAGAGATAACACTTCGCCTACTTCTCAGTCTACCGTGAGAGTAAGCGTTGATTCATTTGGCCGAAGAGGAAATAAGGATCTTCCCGAAGATTCTGTATTAAGATTAGGTACCTTGCTGTATCCAACTAATGTTCCTGACCCCAATGATTATAACTCGATTTTACACACTCCTTTAAGCAGCGATCTTAACGGAGTTGTGTTACCGGCAATAAGTAGTGTCAATTATATCTTGCCTGGTACCTGTATTCAATGTGGGCTTTATTTAGCTAATGAACAATTATTAGCAAGTACAGCTGACCGTAGGGCAGTGATCCTACTTTCTGATGGAATGTCAAATAAAGTATGGAATGGAGATAATCCACATAGCTCGATCTGTTACCAAGCGGCAGTAGATCAAGCTAATATAGGGAGAGTAAATGGCATTGAATTTAAAGTATTAGGCTATGGCAAAAGGGATCAATCGCCAGCGCAGATAGAAGAAACTACTTTAAAAAGAATTGCTTGTGCTGATCCTAATGATACAACATGTGTGAATAATAACTATGCTTATAAACCCAATGCTTATGATTGGGTAAGCGCTTATTTAACGATTCTTAACGACCTTTGTAAGTAAAAATATAAATTAGTATCATAGAATTTTATAACTTATAGTCCTAATGCCTTAAGTCCAGATCCGAATGCAAATAAAACAGCCTTAGATACATTTCCAGCGACTTCCATAGCAGCCGGATTTGTGTATAATACATGACCAGCGGTATATATTGCTGTCAAAACAGTTGCCAGTAAGGCTGCTTTTTGCCCGATGGTATCAGCCCTATCAAGTAAAAGATTATTCAAAGGTACCATATAGACCCCGTTAGGTTCATTATTACCTGCAATTACCGCATAAGGTGCATCGCCATTATAAGCAATATACGAAACTGTGACATAACTACCAGTATTAAGAGTATGTTCATACTTTTGAAGATTTTCGACTTGTTTCGTATCTGGGTGTAGAATATCAGACATTCTAGTAGCTGTTATTACTTGAGTATCTGCCGTAACGATTGCTAAACTCTGGAAATTAGGATAAAGTTCATGTAAAAATGAATTCCAATCTGATAAATCAGTTTGATTCAAACCATTGTGCCCAGACAAGTTTGAAGTCATAAGAGCGCCATTAGTCATAACAGTTATTGGACTATGAAGTATTTTTTCGGTGAGCAAGTGCATTTCACTCAAAGAAAACTTATCAAAGAGATTTTTCCCAGATTTTCTTAATTGACTCATTAGATAGGTGATATCTGATATCCACTCTATATTATCTTGTTGTATTTGTTGGTGATTTCCAAAAATCTTGTTAAAAGTACCATCAGCCGGAAAAAATATATAAGTATTTAGTTTTCCATCGGCATCAGTGAATCTATGGAGAGGTAAACCCGAAAATGGTTTCTGTTTGTTTATTATATCATTTGCGCTTCGCCAATAACTACGACCTTTTAAAATACAGGCATTTTTTACTTTTCTAGTAATGTTATTTTCTTCATCCTTACTCCATGTACTAATATTTAATTCATTTAGTGCTTTTACGTCTCCAATATCGACTCTCTCGGTATCAAACATCTCAGCCAAATTTTGAGCGTTTTTAGGAAAGTAAAGACTGAAAAGCGGATCGTTTGCTCCTAATTCCAAAATTGGCTTTGCCTCGTGTTTAGCGAAATTATATTTAAGAATACTATATATTCTTCTCATGACTCCAGTGTTATGATCTACCGTCTCCTCAGTAATACCTATATAAAGTGGCGTATGATCCTCAACAGGATAAAGATCCTCAGATAGTATAGATGAACGATCAAAGATATTAGAGACCGCTTTTTTAGTTGCGTCTGGAGATTGTTCAATTACCTCTTGCGAGTCATAGCGCATAATCCATCCTGCCCGTTTAGGATCTAAAAATAAACCCCCGGCGTCAACGTACTCTTCAGGGAGAAGAATTCCGGCGAGTATAGGATTATATATATCTTCAGTCAGGTTGAAATCCGGCTCAAAGTACTTTCTGTAAGCTAAAAATTCAATTAGTTCTGCCAGTTGAGTGGCTGTTAGGTTATTAAATTGCTGGCCATGATTATCAATCAAAAATTTAATTGTGGACAGAGCATACTTCAAATCTTCAGGGGGCAGTGTTTTATGAAAATAATCTAAAAATTGAGCATTCGAAAATTTAGCAAACTCTACTTCATCCAAATTATTTTTTATGTTTTCTAGTATTTGATTCTCTGGAGATTGATTTTGCATGTCTTCGGAATCAATTCTAAGAAATTTCATTGCGACTTGGTTCATAGAATCTTGGTCCATTTGCTTATCTTTACTAAACAATAACTTCAGCAATCTTCTTGAGCGATGATACCAACGACTAGCAGGTAAAAATACCGGCACATCTTCCCAAATATCTTCATTATTAAGTGGATTAACTCCTGCGTGCTTTTTTTTAAATACTTCATAATGACTACCGTTTTTGCCATAACAAAATTGGTTGATTCTATTGTAAGAGGCTTCGATATCCAGCATAGTTGCATCATACGCTTTATCAGTTAAAAGTTGAGAGTCATCAGGTTGATATTTAATTAGTTTAGTAAATTCTTTTGTAGCGTGGTGGGTATTAATTGGATTGTGCCTTTCATCTACTTGATAAATTTCCGCCTTTTTTTGATCAAAGAAAATTTCATGATATTCTGAAGTAGTTGACCGTTCTGCGTATTTTTTTGTGTCTTCAGTAAAAAATTGTCTACCGTCATGAAATTTAACGAATAGACTATCACCGGTTGTAAGCAAGTAAGGAAATTTCATGCTAATATTATGTCCGGACTGATTCGGATCAGGTAAATCGCTAATATTAATAACGGCTTCATTTCCTATTTTTAAACCTTCATAGCCCGTTAAGGTGCTTAGTACATCCGGAGGTAAATGGTTATTTATTTCATCCTGTTCAAGCAAAACACCGTTGTAGAAAACTTGATTGGTAAGACTGTGTAACCTAAATTGATGAAGATTTTCAGTTTTTGGTTTATCTGAATCACAACCGATGAGAGCAGCAGCAACAGCAGATGTAACTACAACTCCAGCTCCTTTAATGACGCTTCTCCTTGGCGTTAAATTTTCTCGGCTGGTCATACAAGCTATATTATAGGACAATTATATAAAAATGCAATTGACATTGGATATTTTTTTCTGTATCCTGGGGGGGAGGATGGGAGGAGAGGGGGTAGATAGTTTATCAAGTTTCAAGTTCATAAAGTTATAAAGAGAAATGAATTCCATTCTTGATAAACTTGATGAACTTTATAACTTAAAAAACTCAATATGGGTGATCATGAAAAAAAAGTTTTACATAGGCTGAAGATTGCTAAAGGGCACCTAGAGAAAGTCATCGATATGGTTGAAAAAGGGGAATATTGCCTAAATGTGATTCAACAATCTCAAGCCGTCCAGTCAGCGCTTTCAAAAGCTGATGAGGCAATCCTGGAGAATCATTTAAAGACCTGTGTCCGCGACTCAATTGAAAGCGGAAAAAATATCGATGAAAAAGTTAAGGAAGTAATTGAAGTGTTTAAGAGAAAATAATTATGGACAAAATCATTGTTTTAATATTTGGATCTCTATCAATTATATTCACCTATTGGTTCTTTTTTATGAAAAAAATTAATACGGTCCAGGCAGAGGGAAGGGTTAACATATTAGTTGACGGCGGGTATAAACCGGAACGGATTTCGATTCCTTTTGGGAAAACTACCAAACTGGTTTTTGAAAGAAAAGACAGAAGTCCTTGCCTTGAGGAAGTAATTTTAGCCGATTTTAAAGTCAGGAAATTCTTAGCATTAAACGAAAAGACCGAAATTGAAATCAATCCGGCCAAAAAAGGAGAATTTGATTTTTCCTGCGGAATGGGGATGTTTCATGGGAAATTAATTGTTAAATAATATGAATAAACAAACTTTTGCGATTAGGGGAATGCATTGTGCGTCATGCGTATATACAAATGAAAAAGCATTAAAGGCAATACCCGGCGTAACTGAGGCGGTTGTAAATCTAACAAATGGTAAGGCGACGCTTACTTCAAAAGAACCAGTACAAAACAATCTCATTATAGATGCAGTAAAGTCAGTTGGGTATCAGGCTATGATTGACGAAACTGGAAACTTAGATGAAAAAATAAAAGTGGAAAAAGCAAAAGAGCTTAAAGATTTAAAAATAAAAGTTTACGGAAGTTTATTTCTTGGAGGATTAATTGTCTGGGGAAGCTTTCCTGGAATTATGGATTTTGCTCCAGCACTCTTTAAAAATTTCTACTTTCAGTTTGTTTTGGCGACTATTATCCAATTTTGGGCTGGGCAAGATTTATATCGGGCGGCTATTTCATCTCTCCACCACCGGATTGCCAATATGGATACTCTCGTTGTGATCGGGACAACCGTAGCTTACCTTTATTCAATATTTGTAACATTTTTTCCTAAATTTTTTATGGATCTAAAAATTGAGGCCATGCCGTACTTTGATGTTTCGACGGTTATTATCGGTTTAATTTTGTTGGGGCGGTATTTTGAAGCTAAGGCTAAGGCAGGAACAGGTGAGGCGATCAAAAAATTAATAGGTCTGCAGGCAAAGGAAGCAACGGTACTGGTGAAAGAAAGCGATTTTAAAAAGAGGATGTTAGGTATGGAGGCGAGTTAGGAAATTGGAAATAGAAAATAGAAAAAACTATCTTCAAACTTTCATATTCCTAACACGTTTCCAAACCTAGTTTCAATTTTCTAATAAATATGAAAGAAATTAAATTGCCAATTGACCAAATTAAAGTCGGAGATCTGATCCGTGTCAGGCCAGGAGAGAAAATTCCAGTAGATGGAATTATAGTTGAGGGGGAATCAGCAATTGATGAGTCGATGGTGACTGGTGAAAGTATGCCGACTACTAAACATATAGGGGATACGGTGATTGGTGCAACGATGAATAAATCTGGAAGTTTTGTATATAAAGCAACCAAGGTCGGAAAAGATACGATGCTTTCCCAAATAATAAAATTAGTTGAAGAAGCGCAGGGAAGCAAAGCCCCAATTCAACGACTGGCTGATATTATTTCTTCCTATTTTGTTCCCATTGTTATCATGTTGGCAATTGCCACCTTTGTTGGTTGGTACGTATTTGGCCCTTCTAATGTCATAATATTTGCAATGCTTAATGCTATTGCAGTTTTGATTATTGCCTGTCCTTGCGCGATGGGACTTGCGACTCCGACTGCAATTATGGTTGGCACTGGAATTGGGGCCCAACATGGTATTTTAATCAAAGATGCTGAGAGCTTGGAGACAGCTCATAAAGTCAATACGATTATATTTGATAAAACGGGTACCTTAACCAAGGGTCAGCCTGAGGTTACAGACATAATTGTTATGGGTTATGGGTTACTTGGTAGCTTAGAAAAAAGCAAACCAAGCAACCAAGTAACCAAGCAACTAACTAACAATGAATTATTGCAAGTTGCCGCGTCTGTCGAAAAATATTCTGAGCATCCGCTTGGTGAGGCGATTGTTAAAAAAGCAAAGGAAAAAAAGCTGACTTTAAGCGGAGTTTCAGGATTCAAATCTATAACTGGACGTGGAGTTGAGGGAAAAATCAAAGGAAAACAAATCTATGTTGGAAGGTCTCTTAGCCCCGAACTACACCCCAGGGGTGGGGAGCTAAATAAAGAAGGGAAGACGGTTGTATATGTATATATTAATAAGAAGTTAGTTGGAATAATTGGGATTGCCGATACAATTAAGGAAAGCGCAAAAGAAGCAATCACAACATTGAATAGAATGGGGATAGAGACCGTGATGATAACTGGAGATAATGAAACAACTGCTAAAGCGATTAGTAAAAAATTAGGAATAAAAATAGTCTTGGCTGAAGTGATGCCACAAGATAAAGAACGTGCTGTAAAAAATTTGCAGCTTGGTTATGGGTTACTTGGTAGCTTAGAAAAAAATACACCAACTAACCAACTAACCAAGCAACCAAAAAACCACGTAGTAGCTTTCGTCGGGGATGGGATAAATGATGCACCGGCGCTGGCAGCTGCCAACGTAGGTATAGCAATGGGGTCAGGAACAGACGTCGCGATTGAAGCGGCTGGGATCACACTTGTTAATAAAAGTCTATTATCAGTAGTATCGGCTATTAAATTATCCAAGCAAACGATGAAAACAATTAAACTTAACTTATTTTGGGCTTTCGCGTATAATGTTGTCTTAATCCCTGTTGCCATGATCGGGTTAATTAGTCCGATTCTAGCATCAGGAGCAATGGCAATGTCGAGCATATCAGTCGTTACAAATTCACTTTTTCTTAAAAAAGCTAAGATTAATTAGTTATGAGTGATGGGTTACTTAGTTACTTAGCAAAAGAAGTTATAAGTTCAACAACATTTTCTAATATGTGCGACGGATGCGGCGGCGGAAAGAAAAAATAAATATTAAAGATTAAATATTAAAGGTTAAAGAAATATTAAAAGTTAAATATTAAACGTATTTATATGTTTAATATTTGATATTTAACAGTTTATTTAACTTTTAACAGTTTAAGATTTAACATTTAAAGATCTATGGCTAAACTAAAAAAAACCACTCTCTATGTCTCCGGGATGCACTGTCCATCTTGTGATGTCCTTATCAACGATAAATTTCGGGAAGAGGGGAATGTGGTTGAAGTGAAGCCTAACTTCAAGGATCAATCTGTCGAGATATTCTATACAGGTCAATTAAATAGAAATTCTTTGAATAACAAAATTGAAAAATTTGGGTACAAAATCGTTGATGGTAAATTGTTAATTGAAAATCATGAGTCACTTCAAAAAAGACTCTTTGAAGCTGGAGCAATCGGAGTAATATTTTTGCTTATATATCTTATTGCTAAGGAAACTAATTTACTTCCAAGTTTTGACTTCACAGGAAATCTAAACTATCTGACCATTTTTGCGATCGGTTTAGTGGCATCGACCTCAACCTGTATGGCGACATCGGGAGCACTGTATTTATCGATTATTCCTCGGCGTCATCTCAAACGGAGTGAGGGATCTAGCGACCGAAGGGAGCGTAACGCTCGGCTAGATTTCTCGTCCGACTTACGTCAGACTCGAAATGACATGGGGACGGCTTTATTCTTTAATACTGGGAGAATTATTTCTTACGGTTTTTTTGGACTGATTGCAGGATTTATTGGCCAGGCTTTAATCACTAACTCTGGTTTTGGACCATTTTTAACTTTTTTGGCTGCAGTATTTATGATACTTCTCGGATTGGATATGGCAAAGATTATTTCGATCGGAAAAATAATCCCAAGTAGCTTAAATAAATCAATATTCTTGAGACTTGAAGATAAAATAAAAACGTATCCGAATAAGGCGCCATTTTTCTTAGGGGCAATAACTTATTTACTTCCGTGTGGATTCACTCAAGCTGTCCAAGTGTACGCGCTAGGCCAGGGGTCACCGATCCAAAGCGCGATAACAATGGTGGTATTTGCACTCGGTACTGTTCCGGCTCTTCTACTAATTGGGTCAATGAGCTCACTAACGTCCAATAAATTTTATCCGTATTTTTTGAAAGTTATGGGCGTCCTTGTCTTTATAGTTGGATTCATTTATTTTTCAAATTTTACTTCACTTTATGGAATAAACATAAATCCATTTGCATCAAATATTACAGGTAATGGAAATTCAGCCACAGTAAAAAATGGAGTGCAGACTATTGAAATGCGGGTCGTAACCAGTGGCTATTTGCCAAATTATTTTACCGTGAAAAAAGATATACCTGTTAAGTGGGTGATAAATGGAGAAAACGTATTTGGTTGCCAAGCATATCTGGTAGTTCCAAAGTTAAGCATCCAAAAAACGATTGTTGCAGGCCTTCAGACAATTGATTTTACTCCAACTGAGACTGGATTTATCAACTTTTCCTGCGGAATGGGAATGTATCGCGGGCGGATTGAAGTCGTCAACTAAATAGCTTCCAAAAATCTGTAAAAATTTCTCCTAGCAACATCGATTTTATGTAAATTAACAGTCTCTCGAGCGTCATTAACCAAAACCGTGTTTAGATGTTGCTGGAATTTTTGAGGCGAATCCAAGCCTAGATCAACTAATCCTTTCTTGCAAATTCCATCTCTATAAAGATTTCCAAATACTTCATTTAATATTTCATTATATCTTTCGAGTTCAAACTTTCCATATATAAAATCATCCCATGAATTTACAAGGTGACCCATTAACAGAAGTGCTCTTTTTTTATTTTTAGGGTTAAGATCGTCAACAACAAAGCGATAAAAACCACCTTGTGCTTGTCGAGGCGACTTTCGAACTGTATAGACAGCTTGATCCTCGTCACGGTTGTCTTTATGTCTTTTAGATAAAGAAAAACCAATTACTCCAAGACTATTCCCGCCGGTTGATAAATCAATCGGTTGATCATAAGCATCGCTCTTGGCAGTCCCAAATTCTGTGTTGGCAAATTCCGGGCGGGCTACCGTATCAACGAGAGGAGACACCATACTTGATGTTTTTAGAAGTTTTGTACCGGCATGAAGCTGTTTTGATATTTGGTAAGTCGTGTCTTGGTGAGTACCTGCCGGAGCAGAGAGAACCGCCACAGTTGACAAACCTTTTTGGGCTAGCTCAATTGCTTGATTTGTCTTTACAATCCAATCTTTAACTTTCTTTTTATCTTCTTCGCTTAGTCTACTATTAGTTAAAAATCTCTTATATATAGGAAGAATTGGGTGTAATGAAATTATTACTGGCTGAACATTATCAAATGGGCCTTCTGTATGAGGATTGATATTACTACTGTATAAAAGGTGAAGATCGGTGACGCCGTTTGCAAGAGCCAAAACTGCCGATCTTCCGACTATTGGTCTCACATCTTTAAATTTATAATAAAAATTATTAGTGGATTTATCATTCTCATTTTTAGAATTTACTTCTATTTGGCTAGAAGTAGTCGATGCCTCAAAGAGAGGTAAATGTTTTGGTAGAGGAAGACGAGTAGTGGGGGGCTCAAAATTAATAGCTAAAATGGGTTGGGTCTTTTCCGGATCAAAGTCAATGTCTCGATATTGATTAAATTCTCGGAAGAATTCGCCAAAAAACTTTTGTGCTGGACGACCATCGAAATATCGATGAGAAAATTTGATCCCGATATCGACTCCTTTTTTACCATAAAGATCAATATTAACCAGGGCTTTATGATTACCAGTGAAGTAAAGATTGAATGGTGAATTTCCTTTTTGTGAGGAGTCCTCACTTGGATCTTTCATTATTCTTACAGCATAATCTCCCGCGTCTTGTTTTGTAGTTTTAAATGGCGTCTCAATTCCAAGAACTTTAACTTTTTGCTTTGATCTGTGTCGAGATAGCTCTTGGTATGAATCACTCTTACTCTTAAGTTTGTAAGATTCTCGTTTTAGACTATATTTTTGAACCGGGGTAAGAGTAAGGTCAGATTTGTTTCTTGAGGCTTGCTGGAGGGCTCTGATTACTTCGTAAATATCAGCCTCAGGACTAATTGATAATTTCAGCAAAGATTTATCAGCAACGATTATTGTTATCCTTAAATTTCGCGGATCTTTTCGAGGATAGGTCTTTTGATGTGTGTCGAGTAAGCTTTTTATGGCATAGATGAGGGCGCTATTTGGATTAAATTGATAATTTGGGAGTTCGTCGGTGTGCTTTTCCAGCCAAAAAGCCGCTGCCTCTGTCCGCAATCTTTGATCAAAAATATAATTAAGGTATTTTTCCAGGGTTTTTTTACTGACTCCAAGGGTTTCGAGCTTAGTTATATCATACCCTCGTCCACATCTAATTGCCCAAAAAAACTGAGCTAAAATTTCAGATGTGGCATATCGAGTACTAAATTTAGTCATTACACCTCGGGCCCGATCCATCCTCTCAATTAGCCTTTCAGCTAATTTTATTGATTTCTCATTGATTTCGCTTTCGGGGGTGCAATACCTAAGGTAATCAATTGCTGTTTTGAATGCCTCTTTAAACTCTTCGGACTTTGAAGCCCTATCTTTTATATCTCTTACAAATACCATACCTTGTTTTTCTTGATTCAATTGCTGAAGGCGATTAACATATTCAATTCTTAACCTCTCTAGAATGTTGACATTTTCTCGGTCTTTCTGTAAATTCTTTCGGCATCTGTCGAAATAACCCTCTAAAATATTTACATCTTCTATTTGTCGAAGTTCAGCCAGAAGGGCGGGGAAGTCTTGATAAAAATGGTCAATTGGTAGAATCCCGTTTCTTTTTACTTCAATGATAATATGATCGAGCTTCTCTTCATTTCTTAGACTCTTAAACTGAGGATCTTCAGTTAATGAAATTTGTTGATTTTTAAGTAAGGCAATTTCAATCAGCCTTTTACCTAGCCAACCTTGAAGCGCATCTTCTAATTCTCTCCCAGTTAATCCTTCATTAATAGCACATGAAATAAATGTTTGAGCATTTGTTTCATATATTTTTGGAATGTCTTTTACTTCTACATTAGGTAACTTTTTTCTTACCTCATCTGTAAGTAAATAAGTGGTTAATGGCGATAGTTTAGATCGTATTAATGCTAACTCTTGATTGCTTTTGACCGATTTGCCAAAGAAGTACCTATTTGCTTGAGTGAGGATAAAATCAGAGTGGGATAAAATATCCCTTTGTCTTTGAGTTAGAGGATGTGATGGTTGCTTGAATGCAGTATATACCTCGCTTTGCCTACCAGTTTCTGGTCTTCTAGGTAATGTCATGTCTTAATTTTTGTAACAACTTTTGAAATAATAAAACCAAGTAATGCTCCAATCAGAATGTCAATTATATAATGGCATCCTAGGTAAATTCTTGAATAGCTGATTATGATGGCCACGGAGTAGTAAAACCACCATCTTTTTTTATCAAAATAAGTCAAAACGGTTGCTGCGGCAAAAGCAGTTGTGGCATGGGTAGAAGGAAAAGAATAATCCGAAGGACACTTTGAAATTTGAAATTTAAAATTTAAAATTTTTGGGCTAGGCCTGCCCTCCGAAGCTTTAGCGAAGGAGGGACGGGGACGATGAAAGATGTTTTTCAAAGCATAATCGGAAACGACAAAGGATAATATAAAAGCAAAGGAAAAAATAACTAAAAACTTTAAGTCCGATTTACTTACTCCGGGATTTTTTCGCTCTTCAAAAATAAGGACAATCAACATCACCAAAATCCAAATAAAAATAGAGCTTCCTTTTAAAGAAAAAAAGGAAAAGAAATTATTAAATACATTACTATGAGGCACAGCATTACTAAAAAATGAGGTAAGGTAAGAATCTAAGCTTATGATATTCGACATAGTAAATATTATAATGAGTAATATTGTCAATTGCTAATTGCCAATTGATAATTGAAAAATGAACCACTTAGAATTAAAAGACCTTACGTCGTATAAAATAGCAGTGGATCTATCGAGCTATATTTGGGATATTGTTAGCAAATGGGATTGGTTTAATAAAAAAACATTAGGTTCTCAGTGGGTTGAGGCAATGGATTCAATAGGCGGCAATATAGCTGAGGGATTTGGAAGGTTTCATAAGAAGGATAAAGTAAAGTTTTACTATAACGCTCGGGCGACTGTTTATGAATCTATTCATTGGAAAGACAGAGCTTCCGAAAGAGAACTAATCTCAGAAAAAGAAAATGATTATATTTCAACTAGAATTAACAATCTACCAAAAGAAATAAATAATTTAATAGGCTTAACAATGAAAAATTTAAAATATTAACTTTGTTGTAAATTATCAATTGACAATTAACCATTAACTATTAGCAATGATCACTACTATCATCTTCGACTTTGATGGAAC
>Ga0209212_1000846_pt1 | contig 56030 bp, 52 predicted proteins | sample RifGroC2_FD_183996 | JGI IMG/M metagenome (GOLD analysis project Ga0209212, IMG submission 183996) | Groundwater microbial communities from Rifle, Colorado, USA - Groundwater C2 (SPAdes) (version 2) | ecosystem: Environmental > Aquatic > Deep subsurface > Groundwater | place: Rifle, Colorado...
GGATAATTTCATTATCTTCAAATGCAACCAGAGGTCCGACAAATCTTGTTCGCTTCATAACCTTGTAATTATGGCTTAAATTGGGGAGACAAATCGTACAGGGCGGAGGAAAATCAGGAATCATAATTTCTTCTGCCGAACTAAGCCATGTTTTCATAACCCAGTCAAAGGATCGCCCGAATACTCTTACAAGAGCGGTATCCTGTTCAAAAAACGGGTAAAATGCGCTCTGATTTGTTATAACAACACAGGGAAGTCCCAGTTTGTCCGCTGCCATTACAGGCGCTAGTCTTCCGTCTGCTACAACACAAGATGCCCTGCTTTCTCTTATTATGTCTATTTCTTTTTTTACAATGCTATTAAAGGTATAAGCCCAGCTGTGGTTTTTTATTATAGTTTTTTGTACGTTGAATTCCCCTTGCTCCCCGATAAGTTTTAATTCTTGAGGAAGCTCAACACAAGGATAACCTGCATATCTTAATCTTTCTAACGCATAACCATAAGTCCCAACCAGTATTTCGTTTTTCGGAAACTGTGTTGCAATAGCCAGAGCTCGGCTTGAATGTCCGTAGCCTTCGCTGCTTATAGAAAGATAAACTTTATGAGTCGGGTTTAATTTTTTTTTCTTTAAAAACTTATATGCATTGAAAAACGACACTTTTGAATATTACTCCTTGAGCTTAATTTTATTATTGTTTGAAAGCTCTTCTATTTTTTAAAATACCCCAAACACCAAATAGTGCAACTGGTATTCCAACTAAAAACAATATGTTAATAACACCTATCAAATCTGCTGCATAAGCAGCTATTATAATAGGCAAAGTTGAAGAAGTGCTAAGCATTGTGAATTGAACACCAAACACTTTTCCTCTCATTGATTCCGGCACATTCGTATGAAGAATTGTTTGAACCGGAATGGCTGACATTGCACAGCCAAATCCCAGCAAAGCTGCAAAAGTATAGCAATAAACCATTCTTAGAGTAAATTTAAACGATTCAAAATAAATTCCGGATAAATGCCATTCAGGAATAAATAGATATAATCCTTGAGGGATAAGTTTTAGAGCTGTTAAAAATATCATACTGAAGCCGATAACCGTAAAACCTGCAAAGGTTGTAAGGAGTTTACTTTGCTTTTTGAAGAATTTACCAACTATTAACGAGCCGATAATCATTCCCAATCCGCTAAAAGCTACTATGTAAACAAACTTTTGAGCGCCAAGAGCAGGATGATTCGGATAGAGTATCTGCTGACTTATACTTATTGCAAGTATGCACATCATTACTATTATGGAAAACAATGCAGAAAGTTTTAACATGGCATTTAAAATAATGGGGTTGCTTTTTATATAAGCAAAGCCTTCTTTGAGCTCATCCATAAACTCTTTAAATGTTTTATGCTGGTTTTTTTCGCCTTCTGTGGGCTTATATTTCATAAATAAAAGCGCTATTGTAGAAAGTAGAAACAGTGATGAAATTGCTATATAAACTTCTTTAAGTCCAAAAATATTGATTAAAGGGTCTCCAAGTATAAATCCAAAAATAATTGAACCCATCATTGTTGCAGTAAAAAGCGAATTGGCAGATAAAAGCTGATTCTTTTTAACTGTTGCAGGAATTGTGCTTGCTTCCGCAGGCACAAAAAATTGTGTTACAGCTGAAACCAGAAAAGCAAGAGCATAAATGCCAAATAATGTCTTGCTGAATAATGGTAATAGTGCTATTAAAGCCGCTCTGCTGATATTTGTAACAATAAGAATATGTTTTTTGTTCCATTTGTCAATAAAAACACCGGCTACAGCAGTTAAAAGCACCGCAGGAATTGTAAAAGCAACGTATAGTAAGCTTTGAGGAGCAGTAGATGTAGAAACGAATTTGTTTGCAATTACTGCAACAAAAACTACAAAAATAACCCTGTCGGCAAGTTGAGAAAATATCTGCGCTATCCATAAAGCCAGAAAATTTTTATTCTTAAGTACTGCCCTATAGCCATCAGGTTTTATATTAATGTTTTCGCTAAATTCTTCCACAATAGTTTCATTTATTTCTTGTTCGTTTACTAACATAAAGTTTCAATCATTTCAGGTGTTTTTAATTTCTTGTCGGACTTTGTCGAAACATATTCTTTGAGTATATTAAAACATGAATATAGTAATGTTTTGTCAAAATTACTGTTGTCTTCGGGAAAATCATATATTTGGGCATCTTTAAATACATTAAGATGTCTTTTGTCTATTGATAAAGTGTTATTGGCTTTTTCATCGCACTTGCTGCATATAACTCCGCCTGATTCAGGACAAAAGAAGTGATAAGTGCCGTAATTGTGTTCTGTATCATTACATTTTACGCATTGATTAAGCTCTATTGCATAACCTACCGCTTCCATGAGTCTAAGTTTAAATCTTATAATCGTCCATAGAATTTCCTCGAGAGAAGAAAAAATTGAAATGTTTTTTAATGCTTCGAAAGATAAATCATAAATAATTATGCTGTTCGTATCATTTTCAAGACCAAAATTATTTATAAGCTCAGCGCAGTAAAAAGAATAAATAAGTTTAGTCATGTCGCTGCGAATGCTTGAAAAACTTTCAATAACTTCTGCCTGACAAACTATGTCAAGGTTTCGTCCTTTTGCAAGAAGCAAGTTGTTAGCTACAATAAGCTGCATTCTTCCGCCCAGAGAGCTGGAAGATTTTTTTACTCCTTTTGCAACGCACCTGATTAAGCCATGATCTCTTGAATACATGACCATAATTTTGTCAGATTCGCCAAGGTTGTATGATTTTAAATTTATAGCCTGCGCTTTATAATTTGCCATTTGTTGTCAAAAATCCTTACTGGTTTTGGTTTTTTAGCTCATTAGAATTAATTTTTTTGAAGTCTTTAATAAAAAATAGAATAACCGAACAAATCAAGATTAAACAAATAACAATGCCGATAATTCTCATGGTTAACCTTAAACTTCCGTCAATCAAAATAGGCGAACATAAAGTAACTATTGAGATAAAGGGAAGATATTTGAGAATTTTAGAAATTGCTAAAAATTTTCCTAAAAATAATTGTAAAATTCCTATCAATAAAATTATGGTTGCGTAAATAAAAATTATAAGGAATTGTTGACCACAAGGCTCATACCACGGTACAAAACGGAATAAAGAGGTATAAATAAACAATGAACCTACAAGATTTAATATCAAAAAAAAGTTTAAAAAAGCAAAAGACAATTTCCATATGAGTAATTTTCTTTTTTTATCTATAGGTTTAAATTTATCCAGCGTTAATGCTGTTATTATTGTTAAAATTCCTGTCCAAAAAATTATAGAAATAATTATGGAAATATACATTTATTTTTTCTCCAAAAACTAATAATGTGATTTTACCATAATAAAATTACAAAAATAAAACCCGCCGGAGCGGGTAAATAAGTAGAGGTCACATTGTTTTATGTCGAAGATTAGTTTGAATTTTCATAATATCCGTTGGTTGAATCAAAACCACTTTGTATTGTTGTTAATAGAGGTATCATGACCAAAATAATCAATATCAAGGTAATCAAAAAAAATGAAATTTTTTGAATCTCTTGTTGCATAGTTTGGTACCTTGTTTTAACCACATTTTTATTATAAACGGTGTTTCTTGAAATCGCAACAATGTTTCTGATTTTAAGAAATATGTTTAAGAAAGATGTAGCTGTACTTGGATTTATAATAAATATTTTAAGCCTCACAATGACAATCTAATTCACAATTTACGTAAATATGATAAAATAATTTGTATGAACAAAAATGAACCTATAATACTTGCTATAATGGCAGCAAGCGGAATAATTTACGGCATCCGAATCCTTAAATTCCTCCTGAAAAATCAGCATAAGGTCGAACTTATAATATCTTCAAAAGCTTATTATATATTCGAACAGGAGCTTGGGATCGAAATTTGTCATGATAAAGCAGTTATCAGGAAACAAATTCTTGATTATTTAAAGATAGATAGCGAAAATCGGAATTTAAAAGTCTGGCTCGATAATGAAATATGGGCAAGCCCGGCAAGCGGTTCATATAAAACAAAGGGCATGATAATTGCACCTGCAAGTATGGCTTCTATTGCTTCTATAGCAAATGGTTTGTCAGAAAATCTTGCTGCACGTATTGCAGATGTTATGATTAAAGAAGAGAATCCTCTTATAATCGTTCCGAGACTCCTTTTAGCGCGATTCATTTGGAAAATATGTTAAAACTGTCAAAACTCAGGGTAAAAATAGTTCCTCCTATTATTGGATTTTACGGCAAAATTACAACTCTGGAAGACGGAATAGATTTTGTGGTCGGTAAAATTTTGGATGCCGCCGGCATCCAAAATGATTTATATGAAAGATGGCATTAAGAAATTTTCTTTAGTGGATAGCGTCAAAGATTTTGAACATTGGAAGGTACATACCGACAATTACGGCACCGACCATGCCTCCTAGAAAAACCATCATAATAGGTTCTAAAATAGCAGTTAATGAATCAACTGCAGATTCAACTTCTGCATCATAAAAGTCAGCTATTTTTGAGAGCATCAAGTCGAGTTCACCGGTTTCTTCGCCTACAGCAATCATGGATGTAACCATAGGCGGAAATATTTCAGAGTTTTCAAGCGGTTTATGTATCATTCCGCCTTGTTTTACTTCTTCTCTTATTTCTCTTACGGATTTTGCAAGCACTGCATTGCCGGAAGAATCTTCCACGATATCAAGAGATGTTAAAATCGGAACCCCGCTTTTAATTAATGTTCCAAAAGTTCTTGAGAATCTTGCTACAGCAACTTTTTGCAAAAGACTGCCAATAATAGGAATACCTAAAAAAAGTTTATCAAAAAAATATTTTCCTCTTTCAAGTGAATATATCTTCTTAAAGCCGTATCCAACAGCTCCAAGACTTATTATTAAAAGAAAAGCTGCAGGTGATCTTAAAAATTCACTTATATGAATAAGAAATTGTGTATAAGCAGGTAACTCACTCCCTAGTTTGGAGAAGATTTCTGAAAATTTAGGAAGTATAACAGTAAGCATTACAAAGAATATTATAATTGCAAAAATAGAAACAACGGCAGGATAGGCCATAGCTGATTTTATTTTTGCGGAAAGCTTTGCCCTGTTTTCCATGAATAACGCAATACGGTTCATGACTTCGTCCAGAACGCCGCCTGTTTCTCCGGCTTTTATCATGCTGACAAAAAGCCTGTCAAAAATTGTAGGATGCTTCCCGAAAGCAGCAGAAAGGCTTTCTCCTTGTTCAACATCATCTTTTACCAGCTTTAAAATTTTTGCCAGCTTAGGGTTTTCTGTTTGTAAAGCGAGGATATTTAAAGATCTCATCATTGCTACACCGGCATTAATAAGTGTAGAAAATTGTCTGCAGAATATAACAAGGTCTTTAAGCCCAACACCCATTAGTTCGGAGAAGAAACCGTCCAGTTCTATATCCATTACAGCTTTTTTGTGTTTTTTACTTTCTTCAATTTCTATAACCCATAAGCCTTTTTCAGAAAGCTGTGATCGCGCAAGATCAATTGATTCAGCAATTACAACATTTTGATGTAGTGATCCTTGTTCATCTCTAGCTTTGTACAGAAACTGAACCATCTCATACTCCTTGTAGTTTCTTGATGAGGGAATTAAATTTTATTTATTTATTACATTGAGTTGTCAATCATACGTTTTAAGTCATCGGGTCGGCTTGATTTTGCAAGAGCATCTTCATAAGTAATAAGGTTTTTAATGTATAGATCTTTTAAAGAAGCTTCAAGCGTTTGCATTTTGTGTACTCCTCCTGTTTGTATAGATGAATATATCTGCATTGTTTTTCCTTCTCTAATAAGGTTTGAAATAGCCGATGTAACAACCATGATTTCCTGAGCAAGAGCACGTCCTTTTTTTGCACCATCAGCAGCAATTTTTGGCAGTAGGGTTTGACTGAATACTCCTACCAAGCTGTTTGAAAGCTGAATTCTTATTTGTTGTTGCTGTTCAGCTGGAAAAACGTCAACAATACGGTCAATAGTTTGTGATGCAGATGAGGTGTGAAGTGTTCCAAACACAAGGTGTCCTGTTTCTGCCGCAGTTAGTGCAAGAGAAATTGTCTCAAGGTCACGCATCTCACCAACCAGAATAATATCGGGATCTTCCCTTAAAGCTGCTCTTAACGCATTGCTGAAGCTTCTTGTGTCGTGCCCAAGTTCTCTCTGGTGAATAACACTTCTTTTGGAATAATGTAAAAATTCTATCGGATCTTCAATAGTGAGAATGTGTTCAACTCTGTTTGTGTTTATGTAGTCAATCATTGCCGCAAGTGTTGTTGACTTACCGCTACCAGTTGGTCCTGTTACAAGAATAAGCCCTCTGGGTTTTTCAGCCAGCTCCCTCACTATTTCGGGAAGTCCAAGTTGCTCAAAGGAAGGAATGTCAGTGGTGATTGTCCTGAGAGCAGCCGCATAATGTCCTCTTTCTCTGTATACGTTTATCCTGAAACGACCGATAGCTTCAACACCATAACTGCAGTCAAGCTCCCAGTTCTGTTCAAGCATTCTTCTTTGTTCGTTTGAAAGCATGCTGAATACTATTTTCTCTACATCATCCTTTGTTAAAGGTGGATGATCTACCCTGATAAGTTTACCGTCAATCCTTATAATCGGAGGTAATCCTACTGAAATATGAAGGTCACTTGCTTTCTTGGAAAAGACAAGATTTAATAACTGTTCAATCATAGTTTATAACTCCTATATCTCTAATTTTTCACTCTATTCTTCGTTAAGTCATTACAGCACCACGGGCATTGATTCATATCAATGGATATATCTCCGCCGCAATTATCGCATGATGTGTCTGCCGTATTATCTATAAGTTTTAATCCGCATTTTGTACAGGAAATCCAACCTTCCTGAGTTATGCTGCCGCATCTTCTGCAAGTTTTTTTAAGTTCATATTGGCAGAAAGGACACTTGTAAAATTCTTCTCCGACAGGCTTTCCGCAGCCGGGACAAAAAGCTGAAGCTCCTTCTCCAGTGAAAGTAACTCTTATAACTTCATCAATCGTTGTAAGTCCTTCTTTTGCAAGATTAAGACTGTATTCAACGAGTGTTCTCATCCCTGACTGCTGTGCTGAATATCTTAAAATTGCTGTATTTACTCCTTTTCCAATCAAATTTCGAAGATCATCGTTTATCTTCATAACTTCATAGGCTCCGATACGTCCCTTATATCCGGTTCCACTACATTTTTCACAGCCGGTTCCCTTATAAAAAACATCTTTTCTGTTTTCAATGCCAAGAAATTTAAGTGTTTGTTCATCAGGAATATATTCCTGTTTGCAATTGGAGCAAATTCGTCTTAGCAATCTCTGTGCAATTATGCCTATAGTAGAGCTTGAAATCAGGAAAGGCTCTACATCCATTTCTTGCAATCTCATGACAGCACCCGGTGCATCATTTGTATGCAATGTTGTAAATACGAGGTGGCCGGTAAGTGCTGCTTCGATTGCTATTTTGGCTGTTTCTTTGTCTCTTGTTTCCCCTACCAACATAATATCAGGATCCTGACGAAGAAAAGCCCTTAATATCTTTGCAAAATCAAGCCCGATTGTTTTATTTATTTCCGTTTGTGTAATTCCTTCAAGATCGTATTCAATAGGGTCTTCAGCTGTTGAAATATTAACTTCAGCAGTGTTTCTTTCGCTTAAAGCGCTGTAAAGTGTTGTTGTCTTACCACTTCCTGTCGGACCGGTAACAAAAATTATGCCAAAAGGCTTGTTAATCATTTCGCGTACAGTATTTAATGTTTCTCTGTCAGTAATAACATTGTCGAGCCCAAGAGAAATGCTTGATTTATCAAGGATTCTCATTACTATTTTTTCACCAAATTTCCCGGGAAGGGAAGAAACACGAAAATCTATAACCTTGTTAGCCATTTTAACTCTTATTCTTCCATCCTGAGGAAGTCGTCTTTCTGCTATATCAAGATCAGACATAATCTTATATCTTGAAACAATTGCATTTTGAATTTTTTTAGGAATTATTTTATATACACTTAAGACGCCATCTTGCCTGAATCTGACTACAAGGTCTTTTTCCCGTGGTTCGATATGAATATCGCTGACGCCTCTTTTAATTGCTATACCGAGAATACTGTTTGCGAGCTGAATTATAGGAGCTTCTTCTGCGGAATCACTGAGATCAGCAACATCAATATTGTCAGAACCGCTTTCCAGAAGGTCTATTCCCATTGAAGAAATAAGCTCATCAGCATTTTGTTCTATTACAAGATTTTTTTCTTCTTCATGTTTGGAGAATTTTATTGCTGCAAACCTGTTAAAATCGTCTTCCAGCATAACAGTCTTTTTTATGCTGATATCTTTAAATTCTCTAAGCCGGTCTCTTATTTCTTTTTCGGCAACTATATTATTGGGATCGACCATTGCAAAAGTAAAAATGTTTCCTACTCTTTTCAATGGCAAAAATTTGTTTTCTAAAATCAGCTCCCTTGTAAATAGATTCAGTAATTCAGGATCAGGCGCTGTGATTGATAAATCAGTAAACGTTACGCCGTACTGAATCTCAAGAGCGGATTTAATCTGAAGATAAAGTTCTTCTTTGTTAATTATTTTAAGATCGCAAACAGATTCCAGTAAAGAATTTTTGGATTTTCTTGTATGTTCGATAGCCTGATTTAACTGATCTTCCGTTAATATCTGTGCATTTAATAATATATCGTTTAAAAAGTTCTTCATTGTCTGCATTAAAAGTTTCCTATACTTGATAAATTTTTTCTATTTTAATAAAATCATCGGAAATTTTGATTATACCTTCTATCGGGGTTATAAAAGAAGCTATTTCGTTATCAAATTTTTGTATTGTAATAACTTCTTCGGAATTAAAAATTGTTATTCTTGCTAATTTCATAAGCTGAATATTCATTAAAAACACTTTAAGATTTTCAAATAAAGCAGATGAAATTATCGCCAGTTTTTCAGAGTTTTCTGAATTATTCATTGATTTAACAAGTTTTCCTGCGCCATCTGATATTGCAAAGTTTTTAATTTGATTAAGTTCAATAAGAGGCGTTAAATCAGCTTCAGAAATTGTTTCACTTTCAATAAAACCCTTTAATGCCGTATAATCAACATGTTTGAATTCTCTGTCGCATATTGAAAATAAAAATTCATCATTGGTTTTCATTATGAAATTATTGGAATTTTCAGTTTCAAAAAATATTTTCTGCGGGTGATTAAAGGAAATCTGAGCAAGGTAATTCTGTAAAGTATGAAAAGCACCGGCAATTAATGCTCCGGTAATGTGTATTTTCATCTTGTCTTCATAATTACTTGCCAGTATAAAACCGCCTTTGTCAATCAGGGCAATCTCTTTCATATGAGCAGATTCTTGCTGAAGTTGATTGAATTTTTCATAAATATGTTCACCGGAAACAGATGAAATTATATTTGTTTTGTTTTCTGATCCGGCTTCAGCAATTGCAGCGCTGGATTCTATAACTCCTTCTATATCTCTGTTATTGACAAGAAGCTTTCCAATGGAAGCAATTTTGCCTTTGGATTCGTTATCTTTTGAAGCAGGCGCTTCTATAAGCCTAATATCAGTAGGGATAAAGTCATAGGATTCATTATTGTCATTATTTGAAGGACTTGGCGAAGTTTTTTCTTCCTGTTTGTTCTCTTCAAAATCTATTAGAGGTAATGATTCAACTTCAAGAAACTCGACTTTTGATTCTAAAGGTTTTGCTTCGTTTGTATTTATTTTGTTTTCTTGCTCATTTTCATTTAATCCAAAAAAGAATTCAGGTTCCTGAGGTTTTTCAGTATTTTTATTTTCGTTTTTTGCCTGAGGGAATAGTTCTTCATATAAAGATACCGGTTTTTCTTCAATTTTTTCTTCGATTTTATTTAATATTTCGTTTTTTTCATTGATAGGCTCAGAAATTTTACTTCCTTCAAAAGAAACTACTTCGGGTTGTGTATCTTCTATTTGTTTAGTAACTTGTTGATCATGTGTTTTTTTTGAATTTATGGTTTTGTCTTCAAATAAAACAAGACTAATAAGTGTTATAAAGCTGAATAAAAAGCTCAAGGCAGGTGTTAATGGATTTATAGATATAATAAAATCAGAATTAAAAGTTATAGAAGCAAGATTAAAATATTTTATTCCGAAAATTGCAGCAAAAAGAACGATTGCATTAATAAAAACGCCGGTTATTGTAAGCTGGATTATTTGAATTGTAGTAGCTTTAGGATAAGCAATAACATTTACCACCAAAAAACCTGCGAATAATCCTATAATTAAAAGAGGAACAGGTAAATCAAACGGGTGAATATTTATATAAGAAGAGCCTGCTGACGCCGCAACAGCAACAATAAAAGCAAATAATGACGGGATGAGATTCCTGAATTTTAGTTCTTGCATAATCTTCTTAACTCCAAACAGCAAATTATTACTATTTTATCTTTTTCTAAACAGTTATGAGATCATCTAAAATTGTTATTTTTATTGAAACGAGCTTTTTAAAAATTAAAACCTGTTAGTTTTAGTTTTTAATGCTACTTCTTTGCATTCCTGTCTTGCCCTTTTTGATTTTACAATTATTTTTTGTTTTTTGCAATATTCAAAATCAATTTCCGCAAATACAAAAAACCCCTGAATTGCATTAGCAGAGGCTATATTACGTAATAATAAATAAAAAATAATAGTTTTAAAGAAAGTTAATGAAAAACTTTTGTTTTAGTTTATAAGGATAAGATTATTAACTTAATCCTTGAATACGGTTGAGTTCGCGGGAAATATTATCCGTATAATTTTTTAGGTGGGTTATTTGAAAAAAATTTCTTTCTTTTTCTTTAGCTGATGAAGCTTTTAGTGTTTCAAGCAATTCTCTGGCTGTCAATAAATGAATTTCATAATATTTTTTTATTAAATTTATTGTATTTTTGCGCAAATTTTCATCTAATAAGTCAAGCAGCATCATTTTTATGTTTATAAGCTGATTTGAATATGTTGGAGATTCATTGATTTCTGAGGTCATAAGTTTTTTAAAATGTTCTTTTCCTTCAATTGTTATAGAATAAGTAGAACTTTTTTGACCTCCGGAACTCATTTTTCGTTTTGCAGAAATATAACCATTCTTTTCAAGTTTTTTCATTGCGGGATGTATTGAACCAAAACTTGCACTCAAAAAAACAGAAAAATTATTTTCAATTTTCTGTTTGATTTTATATATTGTATATTCGCCATTAAGTAAAATTGCCAATATGAGAAGCTCTGTCATCTTTTATTATTCTCTTATCACGGGGACAGTTAATAAAAATTAAGTAAATAATAACAGATTATTGATATTAATGCATGGTTTGATATAACCTTTAAAAAATACTAAAATTATAAACAGACAATAAAGAGTTTTTAATATAATGATAATAAAGCTTGCTTCATCCGTAGAAAAAACAAAAGATATTATTAAAAATGCGGGCATACAACATGTGGCAATAATTATGGATGGTAACAGAAGATGGGCTCATTCAAAGCATCTTCCTTCCGTTGCGGGTCATAATGAAGGTGTAAAATCCTTGAAGCAAACTGTACAGGCTGCTATTGATTTTGGGATAAAATATCTTACAGTTTACGCTTTTTCAACTGAAAACTGGGGCAGGAAAAAAGAAGAAGTTCAATTTTTAATGCTTCTTTTACAGGAAACTATCAAAAATGAAACAAACGAATTAAACGAAAAAGGAGTAAGAATAAGAATAATTGGCGATTTGAATCCTTTAAGCGATGAGTTGAAAGAAACTTTTGCAAAAGCTGAAGATATTACCAGAGATAATGATACCCTTAATCTTCAGGTTGCAATAAATTACGGGGCAAGAAAGGAAATAACAAATGCGGTAAAAAATATAGTTTCTGCTGTTCAAACAGGTAATTTAAATCTTGAAAATATCAATGAAGATGTTATTTCAAATTATCTTTATACTTCAAAGATTCCTGATCCTGATCTTTTAATAAGAACAGGCGGAGAACAAAGAATCAGTAATTATCTTTTATGGCAAATAGCCTATACAGAAATTTATGTAACAGAAATTTTTTGGCCGGAATTTGGAGAGGAAGAACTTTCAAAGGCTGTCATGGAATTTTCGGCACGACAAAGAAGATTCGGCAAGGATTAGCAAATGGTTCACAAGATAAATAAGCTTGTTTTTGCTACAAAAAACAAGAATAAGCTCGCTGAAGTAATAAATATTTTGAAAAATACGGGTGTTTCTATCTGTGGAGTTGAAGGAGAGTTCGATCCAGAAGAAACAGGCATAACTTTTAAAGAAAATGCTTATATAAAAGCTTATGAAGCTGCAAAAATAATGGATATGTCAGCCTTTGGAGATGATTCCGGTCTTGTTGTTGATGCGCTTGACGGTAGACCTGGAGTTTATTCTTCTCGTTATGCTGAAAATGATCAAAAAAGAATTGAAAAGCTCCTTGAAGAACTGAAAGATGTTCCTCATGAAAAACGTACAGCCAGATTTATATGCTCAATGGTCGTGGTTAATCCTGAAGGGGAAACTTTATTTGCATGTCAGGGGATTTGTGAAGGGCTAATTATAGATTCTTCAAAAGGTGCGAATGGCTTTGGTTATGACCCGATATTTTTTATACCTGAAAAAAACGCTACTATGGCTGAATTAACAATGGATGAAAAAAATACAGTAAGTCATCGAGGCAAAGCTCTCAAAAAAATTATAGAATGGCTATTGGATTGAAATAATTAATAAAATAGTCAACTATTAGGGGAGAGAGTTAAAATGCGAAGAAGATCGCATGGACAGCTGTTTTTCAGAATTTATAAACAAATTATTATAATTTTTGTAATGATATTATGTCTTGTTACTAATAAATCTTATGCACTTATTGACAAAGAAAATACACAAAAAATATTTTCTCTCGGTAGGGGAGTTGGTGCTTCATATTATCATTTGACAGATCTTTGCGATAAAGCTCGATTTAAACCGTATTCAGCTCTGAAAAATGAATACAATCAAACTTTTCAAAGTCTTAATGTAATGGATGTTATACTTGATGACCTTGAAACAAATTCTGTTTCACATAAGCAGCTTAATAGGTTAAGAATCAACTTTTATAATTCACTTAAGGCTCAAGATTTGAATGAAATTTCTCTTTTAAACATAAGAGATTCTTATATTTTATATTATGAAAATCTGGTTAAGGATATTCGGTGTAAATTTTCTTCAGAAGGGAGCTGGCTTTTTACACTGGGCTTTTATTCTTCTTTTCAGATGGAATCTTTAAATTCTCCTTCCAAATCCAAGCTGCTTCTTTCCGGCTTTAGTAAAATCATAGCTTCCAATCCTTTCCCAGCTCTTCCTGAATCAGTAGTAGCCCAATTAAAAGCAATAAATAAGCTTGATAAAACATATATGAATGTTAAAGAAATAGAATACCTTAAACAAAATATTATCAAGGTTACAGAATATTTCGGCAGTTATCCTGAAAATAAACCGTTATCTAACGAAATTAAAGAACTTATAGGCACTTGGCAGGGAATTTTAATTGATTCTGATAATCAAAGACATAAAATAAAGCTGGTCGTCTGTGATGCTATGAATATCAGGATGGATATTGACGGAATTGCTCAAAATATTGTAATTTCTGATGCTAAGCTTATAAATAATTATTTTACATTTATGTTTAAACCTTTTGGGAATGAAAAACTTTATATAAAGTTTAATGCAAAAATTTCTAATAACATGTTTTCCGGAGAAGTTGTTGACGTATTAGGACAAAAAGGAAACTGGCTTCTTTCAAAAACCGAAAAAAATGGAACATTAAGCGAACAAACAGTTAATGAAATGAATTGTTATTATAAAAAAGTACAGGAAAATAATCCAAATTCTTGAATAAATATAACTAAAAAGCCGTTTATCTATAAGATAAACGGCTTTTTTATGTTAAACACCCGAAAACTAGAAATTTAAATAATTAAGCTTTTTTTATTGATGAGAATACATTAGCATATTCTTGCATTTGAATTGAAACTGTTTTTAAATCACCTTTTGCTTTGCTTGCAACATCCATTTGAGAGAATAAATTTAATTTACTACTTTCTACAACACCGTTTTTAGTTTGTAATGTTTCATATTGTTTGGTTTCTTTTTGTTCAGCGATTTCTAATTCAGCTTTTGTTCCGGCATTAGCATTGCCTTGACCTTCTAAAAGAACATTTAAATATTCTTTTAAGCTGTTTAATTTTTTAAGGCCTTTGTCGCTTTTTTCTCTTTTGTCTTTCATTGCGACTGTTTCTACACTCATTTTGTTGTATTTTGCTTCAATAGCTTCTCTTTTTGCTAAATCAGCAGAATGATTTTCACATGCTTTTTTGTAAACGCTTTCTTTTTCTTTAGTGATATTTTTGTTATCGTCTAATTCTTTTTGTTTTAATGCTATTTTGTTTTCTATACCAGGAAATTTGCCTTCTTCGTTTTTGATTTGGTTGTCTAATTGTTTTTCTTCTTTTTGTTTAGCTTGAATATCTTTATCGGTTTTTGCTTCTTCATCATCGAAAGATTTAAGATCTTTGTCTAATTGATCTTGTTCATCGATTTTAGCACTTAAACTTGTTTCAAGGCTTAGGATTTGAGCATCAATTTGAGCATCGATTTCAGCTTGAGTTACTTCAGCTTCAACTGTTTGAGCTGTTGTTTCAGTTGAATTTTCTGTTTCTACGGTAGCTGCATTTTGAGCTTCTGCTATTGTTGCAGTTGCATTATTGTTGTTAGTAACTTCGATTGCAACGGTTGCGTTAGGAGCTGCTTCAACTACTGTATTGCCTGTTACTACAGCTGCTTGTTGTACAGGAGCTGCACCTTTTTTTGCTTTTAATTCACTGATTTGACCTTTAATGGAATCTATATCAATTGCTAAAGAAGCTTTTTTAGATACAGTTGAGGTTCTTTTTTGAGAAATAGTTGTTTTGTTTGATTTAAGTGAAGCAATTACATCACCAGCGTCAGCTTTTTTTGCTTTTGTTGTTTCAACACTTGCTGTTGTTTTGTTTTTATCTGCTTCTAATGCTGTTAAATCTTTATTTAACATGTTGTCTTTGTTTGTGGAATAATCAAAGTTGCTTTTTGCGTAGTCTTTAGCAGCTTTTGATTGTTCTTCCGTAGCAAATATTTGTGACATTGATTCTAAGTCTTTTGTATTTGCAGCGATTTTTTTATCTAATTCAGATACTTCAACATTGGTTGTTTTAATTGTTGCTTCGTAATTTTTTAAATTGATACCGGTTTTAATTACAGCATTTTCTAAAGATTGATTTGAAAGGCTTAAACGTTTTACATTGGTTTGTTCATATTCAAAATTAACTTGAGCCCATTTTTGATCAACTAATTTTCCCATATAACCATCTTCAACAATATTTGTTTTAAGGGTTTCTGTTTGGAAAATTGAACCTTTAGTTTGATAAGCTTGACCGATATTTTGAAGTTTTTGAGCTAAAACGTTGCCTTGTTCCTGTTTACTTGAAAATACACCAAATTGACCTTTTTGCTCGGAGCCGATTTTTTGAGCATTTAAATAATCTTTTTGGAAAGGAAGCCCTGTTACACCACCAATAGACATGGCTATTCTCCTATATTTTACCTACACCTACTTATACTAATGATATATTTTATCACCCTGTATATATATAAAGTTTAAATACTGTTCGTAATTTCACTTTTCTTGTTTTTTTTAACAAAACGTTACAAAAGAAATCCCCTTCCGTTTTAAAGTATTGCTATTGTTGATTGTTGGCGATTCACAAAAAACTTGTTTAAATGTTTTCAAAGAAGTTTTTTATATTTTTCTTTGAAAAAAATTTAATTGAGTATATATAGTATATATACATGCATGTATTCCGGGGTTCAATAATAAATAGCTAAAAAAATACCCGAAAGCGGATAATAAGAGTTTAAAAATACTGTTATAATTTCTATGATATTTACGGAGGCTTCGGGATAAAAATGGCTAAAATAAGAATTTTAATAGCTATAGATGAGCCAAGCTGGGCAAAAACAATCGTTCATGCTGTTTATAATTTTATAGACAGAAAAAATTCCGAAGTTATTTTATTAAATGTGATAGAAACAAATATCGCAGAAGAAGGTTATTTTTACAGCCAGCCGGAAAAATTTATAAAGCATGAAGCTGAAAAAGAAAATTTTACACTTCTTGAAAATTTTCTTGAAAATTCGGAAGTTGATTATAAAGGATTTATATATAAAGAAGGCAATGCTGCCGAAACGATAATTAAACTTACGGAAAAAGGCGAATATGACCTTTTAGTAATTGGATCTCATAACAAAAATGCCATAGAAAGATTGTTGCTTGGCAGCGTGGCGTATAAGGTTACACGGTTTGGAAAAACTTCTGTCCTTGTTATTGATAGCAAATGTCATATTGAAACGAGCGATAGCAATCCTTTTTCTGTTTTAATGGGTGTTGATACATCTGATGATTCGTTTTATGCAGCCGAAAATTTATGGAAATTTATTGATAAAGAGCGTGCCTGTGTAACTCTTTTAAATGCAATGATTGAGCCAAGTCTTATTATTCCTCCGGATGCATATATTTACCTTGATATGAATAAAATAATTCAGGAAGCATGTCTGGTTTCAGAGAATTTGCTTGACTTGACTGCAAATAAACTTAAAAAACATGGGGTTAAAGTTGTAAAAAAATATCATGTTGAAGGTGATGCTGCCGCTATGATTCTTGATGAAGCTGAAGAAAACAGGCATGATTTGATAGTTGTAGGCTCTCATGGAGGAGGCAAACTTTCAAGATGGCTTCTTGGCAGCATAAGCACAAAAGTTTATGAGCATGCGAAACAACCTGTTTTAATAATAAAAAAATCTTAATTTTATTACCTGCCTTGACACTCCTAAAATTTGTCAGCTAGAATGAAACTATAATCAAACACATTCTAAATTTAGGAGTTTATTTTGGCAAAGCTTGAAAAAATTGCTTTAATAATGCCCAAAGGTGCACCTTATAGATTTAAAGAAAATAATACGCCGGATTCAATTACTATCCCTGCTTTAGTTTCTTTAATTCCTAAAGAATTGAATATTAAAGCAGAAGTATATGATGAAACTCTTGAGAAAATTGATAAAGAATCAATTAATGCCGACCTTGTTGTAATTTCAGCATTAACTTCAACAATTAATAGAGCTTATGCTTATGCGGATTATTTTCGTTCAAAAGGAGTAACCGTTGTCATTGGAGGAGTTCATGCAACTTTTAATCCCGATGAAGTATCGGAGCATGCGGATTCAGTAATTTGCGGTATAGCAATTCATACCTTTCCACAGTTATTGCGGGATTTCAAAGCTAACACAATGCGAAAAATATATAAACAGGAAGAAATTGATTTCAGGAATGCCCCTTTTCCTGATAGAAATGCGTATGTTGAAAAAAACGTTAATCCTGAAGATATAAACGGAATACAGGCAACTTATGGATGCAAAAATGTATGCGAATTTTGTGTGCAGCCTTATGTTTGCAACGGTTGTCATCAAAGACCTATCGAAGATGTTATAAATGAGATAAAAGAAATTAAATCGAATTTTTTAGAATTTTACGATCCTAATTTGTTTCAGGATGCTGAATATGCATATAAATTATGCGAAGCAATGATACCATTGAAAAAACAATGGGGAACTCCTGCTAATATTCATGTTTCAGGCAATCCCGAATTGTTGGAAGTGGCTTCAAAAAGCGGACTTATAGCTGTTCTGGTGGGTTTTGAGTCGGTAAATCAAAAATCTTTGCTAAAAATCAATAAAGGTTTTAACAGAGTTAATGATTTTTCTGAAGCAGTACAAAGGTTTCAAAACCATAATATTGCAGTATTCGGCAGTTTTGTTTTTGGGCTTGATGAAAATGACAGAAATATTTTTCAGGAAACTTATGATTTTCTTCAGCAGGTTCCGATTAATATGCCGAGATTTACTATTAATACGCCATTTCCCGGAACAGAGTTTTATAGAAAAATGAAAGAAGAAAATAGAATTATAGAAGATAATTGGGCAATGTATGACTGTTCCCATGTGGTAATTCAGCCTGCAAATATGTCTTCCGAAGATCTTCAGCAAGGTTTTTATGAGTTATGCAATGCGGTTTATGAAGACAAACCTAATACACATTTGCATCATTATTATAAAAAATTACCAAGTTACACAAGAGATGTAGTAATTGACTGCTCAGATATTTAATTTTTCTCAAGAATAATCTGATTTTTAGGTCTGTCTACAGTAACTTTAAAATCCTTCATAAAACTAAGCCCTAACAATCCTGCCAAATCTCCCGCTGTTCCTGAAGTATGCATAGGCAGGTCTGCAACAAGGGTTTCTACGTTATAAGCAGTGAGTCCGTTTATTTCAATTTTTTTAAGCGTTATTTTTGGGGCATCAAGATAACCGCTGCCGGTCATAATTTTCATTTTCGGAGCATTAGCTGTTGAAATCTTCAGCCTGTTTGCAAGTTCTGTTGAAATTGTTGTATAAGAAGCGCCTGTGTCAAAGATAAATTTCACTTTCGCAGCATCATTCACCTTTACGTCATCTATAATCAGAACATTTCCCATTGTGTTAACGTTAAGAATAGCTTTTGTAACTTTTGAATAAGAACCTGACGAGTCGCCAAGTAATTTTAATCCTTTTTTTGAAAGATTTATAACTTCCGGATTTGAAGAAGTTTCAATAATGTTTCTGTATAAAAGTTTTGCATTGGCAGTATTTTTATTTTGAACAAAAGTTATAGCAAGATAATATTTTATAATATCATTATCAGGATTCGCTTGAAAAGCTTTTGTGAAGTAGTTTTCTGCGTGTTTGTAGTTTCTTGATTCATAAGCTTTTACCCCATCCTGAAAATTGTCTGCAAAAGCAGTTTCTGGCAATAATATCAATAAAAATAATATAAAGATGAATAAAATTATTTTAATTTTTGTCATAAAAAACTCCGATTATTAATTTAATAATCGGAGTTTTTTTATTAATCTTTAAAAATAGTTATTTAAATTTATTTTTTATTACCAACCGCCGAATACTTCTGAAAGTCCGAGAGTTGCCACTCCTGCAACGGCTCTTCCTGCATCATTTTGTATGGCAGCTTTACCGCCCCATATATTATGGTTATGGTTATCTTTTTTTGGTTCTGGTGCAGGTTCTTCGGTGTCTATAATAGTTTCTTCAGTTATTGTAGTTGTTTCTGGTTGATTTCTTTTTTGTAATGCAAAAGATAAAAGCATTAAAACTAATTGTTGCATAAAAGCTTCATTACTATTCTGTTGTTGAGGCGCCATGCACTGTTGAGAATAGTAGCCGGTATTCATGTTCTGTCCTTGAAAAACTGATGTATCAGTATAGTTCGACAGTGAAAAGCCTGTACTTAAGCCATTTCCATAACTATTGTAGTTGGAATAATTTACTCCTGGTTGGTACATAGATGTGTTTGCATAACTAATCATAACAATGACTCCTCCACAATATAATCTGGTTACTAAATTTGTTTTTTAAGACTCAATAATTAAAATTTCAGAAATAAATTTGCATAAAAACTTTGTTGTTTTAAATCTTTTTTAAATCTCCTCCGCATAAATATTTTTTGTATAAGACCCTCTATGCATGTAAAAACAATAAAAAACCCTAAAATTCAAAAAACAAAACAAAGTTTACATTTTGTAATATTTTTATAATCTTAGAGTTTTATTAATCTTTAAAAACAGTTATTTATTACCAGCCGTCAAATACATCAGCTATAACATCTGTTACGCCTAATGGATCTACTACTGCTTTTACAATATCTCCTGCGTCGGGACCACCGCCCCCTCCGCCAGCTGCAGGTGCAACAGTATCTTCTTCATCTATTTCGGTTTCTTCTTCTTCATGAGCATGTTTTTCTGCTTCAGCCTGACGTCTTTGTAGAAGTGTGGATATAAGCATTAAAACTAATTGTTGCATAAAACCTTCATTGCTATTTTGTTGCTGAGGTGCCATGAACTGTTGAGAATAGTAACCGGTATTCATGCTCTGTCCTGAAAAAATTGATGATGTATCAGTATAGTTTGACAGGGAAAAACCTGTGCTTAAACCATTTCCATAACTGCTGTAGTTAGAATAAAGATTCGGTTGATAAGCTGTGTTTACATAAGTACCCATAACAATGACTCCTCCACTTAAAAATAATTATCAGTTAATAAATTTTAATTTACCATCTCCACGGTTCGGCGCCTTTTTTGATAGCTCTGAGATCCTCTTTTATAATCTCTTTGTTACTTTTTTCGTCTTTTTTTTCTGCTTCTTTTGCTTTTGCTTTTTCTGCAGGGGTTCTATTAGCCTCTATAAAACCGTCTAAATCAGATATTGCAGCATTTCCATCAGTTTTACCATCGGTGGTCGATTCTAGAGAATTAAACATGGTTTTATTATCAATGAAATACTGTGCTGCATCTCTAAGATCTTGATCTAAATCTTTTTTGAGAACTATAGCTTGAAGATCAGCCATATCAATTAAATCATCATTACTTTTTTCTTGTCCTGTTCCTAATTTTTTTATAAAATCAAATTTGTCTTTTAATATCGTTGCTGCTTCTGATGGGGTCATTTGCGTTTTTACTGCTTCCGCAGGTTTTTTATCCACATTAGCAGGTTTTTCTGTTACTTTAGGATTTTGATTTTGTTTTTTAGGAAATAAAGATAAAAGAAGATTCATTAATGACTTTGAGTTATCATCAGTACCGTTTATTGATTGTTGAGGTGCTTGAGGCGACATTGCATAAATGCTTCCGGCATTATTAATTTGTCCCTGAAATATTGATTGAGAATTATAATTATTATTTAACGCTAAATTGTTAGGTTGATTAGTTTGATAATATTGGTTGTAATAATTAACGGGTTGGTAAGCTGTGTTTATATAAGTACCCATAATAATAACTCCTCTATTGTTTAATCTTCTATAATAGTTTCTTCTGTTATTTCAGTTGTTTTAGGCTGGCTACGTCCTTGTAATAAAAAAGATAAAAGAAGTAAAACTAATTGCTGCATAAAACTATCATTAGCATTCTGTTGTTGAGGTGCCATTGGAGAATAGCATCCGGTATTCATGCTTTGTCCCTGAAAAACTGATGGTGAATTATAGTTTGATAGTGAAAAACCTGTACTTAAACCATTTCCATAACTATTGTAGTTAGAATAAAGATTCGGTTGGTACATAGACGTGTTTACATAAGTGCTCATAACAAAGACTCCTCCACTTTATAATTTCGTTACAAAATTTGTTCAATCAAAATTAATGTAGATATTTTGTTAAAATCCACAGTTAGATTTAATTCTTAAAAATTAAATCTGCACAAATATTTAGTTGTAAAAACTTTTTAAATCTCCTCCACAATATTTTTAAATTTAAGACCCCATATATACATGTAAAAACAATAAAAAACTCAAGGATTCAAAAAACAAAAATAAGTTAATATTTTGTAATATTTTTGAAATCCTAGAGTTTTGAAAAATTAAAAAACTTGTAATAACTCTGGTTAAAGCAGAGTTATACTTAACAATACATTTTCTAATAATTTAATGTATTGCTATTGTCACCTGTAACTATTTTAATTCCGTTGCTGGTTCCGATTCTGCTTGCTCCGGCTTCGATAAGGGCTTTTGCTCCTTTTTCATCACTTACTCCGCCGCTTGCTTTTACAAAAAGTCCAAAATCTTTAACGGTTTCATTCATAAGTTTTATATCTTCAACAGTTGCAGGTTTGCTTTCTTTTAATACGCCTGTTGACGTTTTTACGCAATCAGCTCCTGCTTCTACAGAAAGCTTGCAAGCTGTAACTTTTTCTTCGTCTGTTAAAAGTCCCGTTTCAATTATTACTTTAAGTTTGGCTTTTCCTTTGCAAAGACTTGCTAATTGCTTAATTTCGTCTTTAACAAGTTCAAGATTGCCTTCTTTTAGAGCACCAACGTTTATAACCATATCAATTTCAGTTGCGCCGTCTGCAAGACATTTTTTTGTTTCTTCAACTTTTATTTCTGTAAAAGTAGCCCCATGCGGAAATCCTGTAACCGCTGCAACTTTCACATCAGTACCTTTAAGTGCTTCTACAGCATTTTTTGTCTGAATCGGCTGAACGCATACAGCATAAAATCCGTATTCTTTAGCTTCATTACATAATTTTTCAACGTCTTTTTTTGTAGCTGCTGATGAAAGTAAGGTATGGTCAATGTATTTTGCCAAATTTGTCATTTTTTATTCTCCAAACACTCTACTACTTACTACTTGTTAATGAATAAATATTATCAGAAAAATCAATCAAAGCATTATTTTTATTCAGGTATAATTTTAATTATACTAATTAAAAAAGGTAAAAAATGAAACCCAAGTTTTTAATAATTTTAATATTAGTTATTTTAGTTCTTATAGGCTTTAAAAAATCTTTTGCACAAGAAGTGGATCAATGTTTAACTTCTGCAAAGGGTGATTTAATAAGGGTTGGCATAAGCACAAATGATTTCAGCTCTCTTGAATACAAAGAAATAAGCATTACTTCCGATGCGGGTTTTATAGCAACTGATAAAAATTCAAATATAGAAGTAATAAAAGCATCTCCAAAAGATGTATTGAAGTTTCAAATAAACAAAGATACTTTTATTGTTTACCAAAACGCTCAGAAAGTTGCAGAAACCATTGTCGGGAAAATAGAAATAACAGCCGAAAATAATTACCCACTGCAAATAGTTGGTTTGAAAAGAAAAGGAAAACCTGCTGCTTATAGGGGAATTTTTGAAATTATCAGAACACCTAAAAAGACAGATAAATTGTCTGTTATAAACGTACTTCCTCTTGAAGAATATTTAAGAGGAGTTGTTCCTAATGAACTTCCTGTATCTTTTGGATTAGAAGCTTTAAAAGCACAAGCAGTTGCTGCAAGAAATTATGCGATAAGACCGCGGGATAAAATAAACAATCTTTTTGATGTATGTGATTCTGTTCAGTCACAGGTTTATTTTGGAGCAAATACCGAAAGCCCTCTTTCAGATCAGGCAATAAAAGAAACAAAAGGACTTTTGGCGCTGTATGACGGTGAGCCTATTCTTGCTCTTTACAGTTCAACGGCTGGTGGGTACACAGAAAACTATGAAAATGCTTTCTCCGAGCCGGGAAGTGAAAAATTCCCAGCAAAACCTTTGCCTTATTTAAAAGGAAAACCTGATATTGAAGGAACTCCCTGTTTAAATTGGGAAGAGTCTGCAAGAAATTTTTATACCTCGTCACCTCAGACATTTGATAGCAATTCAGGTTATTTTAGATGGACAAGAAGCTGGACGGAAGGAGAGTTAAGAAAAGAATTAAATCAAAGCCTTAGTAAATTTTCCAAATCCGGTCTTGTAACTCCTGCTTTTGAAAAAGGAACAGATATTGGCAAAATTAAAAACATTGAAATCTTATCAAGAGGGGTTTCGGGAAAAGCTATAGTTCTTTGTATCACAACAGAAAAAGGATCATGGACAGTTAAAAAAGAACTTTTGATAAGAAGAATTTTGACTAATCAGGGAAAAGCCCTGCCTAGTGCGAACATAGTTTTAAATCTTTCTTTTGATGACAAAGGAAATCTCTTAAAAATAGAAGCTGTTGGCGGAGGACTCGGGCATGGAGTGGGAATGAGCCAATACGGCGCAGGTTATATGTCAAAAAACGGCTATACTTTTGATCAAATTCTTCAACATTATTATGATGGGATTTCTATCGGTACTCGACCTGTTGTTGTTGATTCCCAAATGCTATCACCGATAAGACAGCAGCTTTTTGTTCCTTCCGGCAAAGCTGACCTTTTAATAGAAAATACTCAACTCATCGACAAATTTGATTTTATGATAAATTCTAAGAAGATAAGTTTAACAAAATTCTATCTTCCCGGTGAAAAAATCAGGATGCCTCTTACTAATTTGCTTAATAAGGGATTAAACGAAATAGTATTTTATCCGCTGGAAAAAAACGAGAATAAAAGCGTAAAAGTTCGGATGGAAGTTTTTAGATACAAATAATAATTGGATACGGGATCTGCATAAGGGTTAAGAATCAATAATATGAATCATAAAGATATTTTTAGAGTCGCATGGTTAATAGCCGTAATTACTATAGTTAGCAAGGTAGTTGGATTTGGACGGGATGTAGTAATAGCTCAGGCGTACGGAGCTTCATTGGCAAGTGACGCTTATTTTTACGCTTATCAAGTGCCTGCTTTGACTTTAATATTGTTAGGCGGAGTTAGTGGTCCATTTCATACAGTAACTGTTTCAATATTTTCCAAAGAAGATATTGAAGGAAAACCCTCAAGAGATGCCGAAAGAGCTTTAAATACCTTTTTGAATATTACAGGGATTGTTTTTACCCTGCTTACAATTTTGGTTTATTTTTTCTCAGGTACGGTCGCAAAAATAATTACGGCAGGTGGCGGAATCCAATTGCAAGCTCTTGTTGCAGAGCAGTTAAGAGTTATGTCACCGATAATTTTTATCGGCGGAGTTGTGGGGATTTTATACGGAATATCAAATGTTTATAACAGATTTTTATTAACAACTTTAAGCCCGACTATGGCAAGTTTTGCCATAATAGTTGCAATATGGGGTTTTGGAAGTGATAATACAGGTTTGATTCTGGCATGGGCAACTCTTGCCGGTGCTGTTCTTCAACTTCTTGTTCAACTTCCTGCTTATTTTCAGGTCGGATTTAAATATTTGCCTGATTTTGATATCAAAATGGATAAAATCAAAAAAATCGGTGAAATTATTTTCCCGGCGGTGGTTGGTTGTACAATAGGTCAGCTTAATATTTATGTGGATATGTTTTTTGCTTCGCAATTGGCAGAAGGCAGTTGGTCAGCAATAAGTTACGCCAATAAAATTTTCCAATTCCCTGTAGGAATTATAATGACAGCGATGCTTGTTCCTCTATTCCCTGTTTTTTCTAATTTGGTAGGAAAAAATGACTGGGATTCTCTCCGGTTTTACTTTCATAAAGGCTTAAGCTCGTTATGGTTTCTTGCTTTTCCTGTTTTTTCAATAATATTTGTATTTTCTCAAGATGCAATAACCCTCCTGTTTCAGAGAGGAAAATTTGATACAGGCGATACTGTTATGGTAACCCAAGCTTTGATTTTTCTTTCCTTCGCAATATTTCCGTATGTAGCACGAGATCTTTTAACAAGAATATTTTATGCTTTTGATGATACCAAAACACCATTTTTGATAGCGATAATGTCAATATTTACGAAAGCTGTACTTAACTTTATTCTTGTAAAACCTTTTGGATTGGCAGGAATTACACTTTCAACGGCAGCAATGGCAGGAATAAATTTAATATGGCTCGCGTTTTTAATAAGAAAGAAAGTTAATCTTGATTTTAAACGCATAAGAACACCTCTTTTAAAAATCTCAGCAGCAACGCTAGTAATGACGGCTGTTGCTTTTGGTTCAAACTTATTTTTACATCAAATACTGGGAGAAAGCCGTATTCTCTTGTTAATAAACCTATTAACAAGCGGAGTCCTTGCTATGATTGTGTATCTTATAATGAGTATTGTTTTAAAATTAGACATAGCAGAGCAATTGCTATATAAGGTAAAAGCAAAAGTCTTTAAAAACAATTAATAAATTATGCTGCGCCGTTACCATTAATTACAACAGGAATTGTTTTTAAAATAATTCCTATATCCATAAGGATATTCCAGTTTTTTATGTATTTATAATCAAGATTAACAACTGCATCAAAGTCTGTAATATTTGCTCTGCCGCTTACTTGCCACATTCCTGTCAGACCGGGAATTGTTTGAAATCTGACATAATGCCATGATTTATATTCTTTTAATTCGCGTAAAAGAGGTGGTCTTGGACCTACAAGACTCATTTCGCCTTTTAATACATTGAATAATTGAGGCAATTCATCAAGACTGTATCTCCTGATAAATTTTCCGACTTTTGTAATTCGGGGATCATTAGATGCCTTGAACATTATCGGATTTGTTTGGTTATATTCCTTGACCTGTTCAAATTTTTCTTCAGCATCATTTACCATGCTTCTGAATTTATACATATAAAATTCTTTTTTATTTATGCCTACTCTTTTTTGTTTAAAAACAGCAGAACCTTTTGAGTCTATTTTTATTAATATGGTTAATAATAAAAACAAAGGAGCTAGTGCAATAATAGCCATTAGGCTTAATGTAACATCCATTATTCTTTTCATTGTCCACTGAAAAGGCTTTGTCTGACTTAAAGGTAGTTGGTTCAGGTGTATTAAGTCAGTATTATGCATTAAGTCATTATTAATATTAAATGTCTTAATGCTTTGTTGGTTAAAAGCAGCAAGCGCCATATTTTGACATAACTCCAGATTATTATATATAACTCTATTTTGATTAAAATTATGACTCTAAATCAATACTACATAAATGATAATATTAAGAGCATAAAAAAAATGCAAATATTTTTGTTTTTCATTTATATGAAGTATTTTTATTTTCTATAAAAATATATTTATTAAATTGATAAAAGGCTTCGTAAGATAAGTCAAATTTCAATAAATTTATGAAGAAAATGAAATGTTTCTTAACAAAGAGGATTTCTTTCATTTTTTAGATATATATATTAATATATTTATTATACTTTATTTCGGGGTCGAGGAAAAACAAACCTTTTTGCTTGGGAGTTATTTAAATTTGTCTATTACAACCGATGTTTTATCTGAAATGCTTGAGGTTAATCCCAATACAATAATAAATTGGGAGTTAAGTCTTGGCTTAGATATAAAAACAAATAATTCCGGTATTAAAGTATATTCAGATGAGCTGGTAACCTTTTTTAAAAAGGTTAAATCTTTAATTTTAAATGGTTATACTCTTTCTTCAGTAAAAGATCTTTTGATTTTGGAAGTTAAATATCATAATAATGTTCAAGTAGAACCTCAAAAGATGCGAACAGAAGATCATAATAATCATTCAAAAGAGAAAGTAATCAGCAATATTAATGAAAGTACGGTAATACTCCTTAATGACGATAAGCCTGATTCTTCTCCGCAAATTAACAAAAAAATCTATGAAACCGAAAATTTTACAGATTCTGATTTGAAATATACAAAAGAAATGAATAATAACGTCGGCGGCGAAAATTTATTTAATGGCATTAAAGAAAATGGGGAGAGTAATTTAAACCAACCAGATATGGTAAGTTTGTTTGAAGTGCTTTTGAAAGAACTTAAAGCTTATACAGATCGAACAATAGAAGCAGAAAAGAAAATATTCCTGCTGGAAGATTATGAACGCAGGGTTAAAGAAGAATATTTTGAAATTAAATCCGAAGTAAAACAGCTCAAAGTGCAGTTGGAAGACAAAAATCAAAAATTAAAAGAATTTGAGGAACAGAAGAAAAGACTAAACCTGATGGAAGTTCAGCTAAAAATTATGCAGTTATCAAATGCTAAAAAGAAATTCTGGGAGTTTTGGAAGTAATAAAACAATAATAATGCCTTTAAAAGTATATAAATATTTCTTTACGTTTTTGACAAATTCTTTTTATAAATTTAAATTAAGAATGGTAAACTTAAATTAATCAATTTTGTAGTGTTAAGTGATTTGTCGTGTAATAAAGTGAAAAAATATATAGCATTAATTTTTATTTATTTATATATATCAATGCCGATGGCTTTTGCTGAAAATATTAATGATTGTAAAGCAGAAATTCCCGCAAAGAATATTATAAAGTCCCGTCTGGAGTTTAATTCAAATAATTATTCCAGAAGTTATGTATTAGGACCAAATGATGTTATCAGTATTTTTGTTTATGATTCTGAAGAATTTAATCAGGAAAATATTCGGATTCAGCCTAACGGAAATATTATTATTACTCCGCTGGGACAAATAAAAGCAGCTGGAACAACTATTGAAGATTTGCATATACAGCTTGTTAATAAATACAAAAAATACCTTAAAGATCCTAATGTAACAATCAGGTTAGACAAAACAAGACCGTTTGTTGTTTATGTTACAGGCGCGGTTTTAAATCCCGGCAGCTATGAAATGAGCACTGATACTTCAAGCAATCAAAATCAAAGCAGTACAAAATCAGAAGTTATGCTGGAAAGAAAATCGCCTTTGCTTTCTAATGTTTTGGTTGCGGCGGGAGGTATCCAGTTTGATTCGGATCTTGAGAATGTAAAAATTACAAATTCTTTTGATAACAGCGAATTCAATGTTAATTTAATGAATATACTGGAAAAAGGTGATGCGAGTCAGGATATTTATTTAATGGCGGGAGATACGGTTTATATTCCTAAATTACCTACACCGCTTGCGGTAAGTGAAGAAAAATACAAAAAATATGCAACAGCTACATTTTCACCAAAAATTGTTCCGATTAAAGTCTATGGATATGTTAATAACCCGGGTTTAATAAAACTGGACAGTTCTGCCTCAATAACTTTAAATTCTGCAATTACAGCAGCAGGCGGTTATCTTACAGATTCTGCCTATGCGCCTAAAGAAATATTTATAAGCAGAGCAGATGTTTCCGGCAAACTTGTAACAAGAGTTGTTAATCCGATGAGCAATGATGTAACTTTGATGCCTAACGATATAGTTTATGTGCCTGAAAAACCAAGACCTCTTGTTGGCAAAAGTTTCGATTATATGATGAGAGTGTTAAATCCGGTAAATACATTTGCCAATACTTATAATAATTGGGCTCTTATGTATGATCCGCACAGATATCAGGTTATAGGAAAGTAAATAAAACTAAATGGATATTAATAGTTTAAGTAAAAATAGATATATTCGTAATTTTGGCAGAGATAAAAAGCTGATTTTTACTGTTATATTGATTGTTTTGATGTGGTCTCTTATATATCTGGCAATTTTTTATAAACCGTCTTATAAATCAAATGCAAAAATATGGATAAAAAATCTTGCTACTGATGAATTTGTTGCTAATTTAAGCGATGAAAGCCAGTTAACTCCGCTAACTGCTGCAGGAAATCCTCTTCTCACCCAGATAGAAATTTTAAAATCAGGTCAGTTAAAAGATTTTATAGCTAAACAGATAAGGAAAAGTACTGTAAATAAAGATAAATCTATAAATATTGATAAAATCATAGAAGTAAAAAATAAACCCGGTACTGACATATTAAGCATAACTTTTACATGGGATAACCCTAAAGAGGCTCAGGTTTTATTAAACTCTGTTTTAGAAGAGTATGATAATATTAATCTTCTTATAAATAAAAAAATCAGGACAGCAAGACGTAAATATATTGAGTTAAATCTTTCTCAGATTGATAAAAAATTATACGAAATAAGAAATAAAATTAAACTGTTTAAATCTACAAATTTAGCCATAAATATAGATGAAGAATCTATCAAGCTTGTTGATCAAAAAATTAATACTTCAACAAAGCTGGAAGATCTTGATGCAAGTATTAACAATACCTCATCATCAGTTGCTGAGTTGGAAGATAAATTAGCGCTTAAATCTGCCGAAGCTATTAATGCTGTTGCATTAGGCTCAGGAAATCAGACACTGGTAAAACTAAGAGGAGATTTGAATACGTCTGTTCAGCAGTATGAATTTGATTCCTCCAAGCTTGCTGATACAAATCCTAAGATGATAGCCCAGAAAAACAAAATTACAGCGATAAATGCACAAATAAAAGATCAAATAAAACTTAGTCTGGGAAAATATGCTAAAAATAAAGGAATTAATATATTCGATCCTGTTAGAGAAAGACTCGTTGAAAATCTTGTAACAAATCAAACCAAGCTTATCGGCTTGCAGGCTGAAAAACTATCAATTAACAATACTATCGATAAGATTAATTTAGAACAGTCTAAAATTCCTCAAAAGAAATTTACTCTTGATAATCTTGAACAGGAAGAACGTACTTTAAGCAAAGCTTATGACCAGCTTAGAGAAAAACAAATTGAAGCAAGAATAAAAGAAGCTGAAGCTGTAAGTAATGTTGTTGTAATTGATCCTCCAAGTGCTCCGACAGGTATTTCTTTCCCTGCACCTTTGCAGGTGTTGATAATCGCTTTTATGCTGGGTTGTTCATTTGGATTCACCGTTTCAATATTAAAAACTTTAATTGAAGATGTTTGTGATGACATTGAATCAATAGAAGAAATTACAGGAGCTTCAATAATTGGAACAATTCCATGGCTTAAACATTTAATTTTAAACGACCAATACCAATTTATACATGGAATTGCATACAACAATATTGTTTCTAATCTTATGATAAAGTGCTATAAGCATAATACCAAGGTTTTAACCTTTACTTCATCGTCCCTTAAAAAACCTCAATCATCTATTTTGTACTATTTAGCTTGCAGGTTTAAAAAACTGGGTCATTCTGTTGTGGTTGTTGACAGTGATTTTAGAATACCAACTTTGCTGGAACATGCTTTAGTGGATCATAAAGTAAAAATTAATTTGTCTGATCTTATAGTATCACTTGAAACTAAGATGAGAAAGTCAAAAATAATTGAAGCACAGGATGTTTTAAGTGCTTTAGTGGAGGATGAAAAAGGCATACATCATCTTGGCAATAAGGAAATGGTTTTCGAACCCTATGAATATTTTGGAACTTCTTCATTTGAAGCTATTATTGCAATTTTAAAGAACGAATTCGATTGGGTATTAATAGATACAGGCGCAGCACATATTACACCCGAATTTTTAATTATTTCGAGGCTTTCTGACGGCGTTATTTTATTTGTAAATAAAACAATTACTTATACTATACTGAAAAATATTTCAAAAACTCTTAAAAATGCAGGTATCCCAATGGTAGGAACTATTGTTAGAGAATTCGGATCAAGATTAGAAAAAGATTATGAAAAATATTTAAGGCATCAGGAAGATCAAATTATTGGCGAATCTGAATTTGAGTTGATGAATCAATGAGTAGCACTTTAATTTCTAAGAACAGAGTTGATTTCTTTGGAGTTAATATTGATCTTTTTACAATGGAAGAAACTTTGGCTAAGATTTCTGAATTTATAGAAACACGGCAATGTATTCAGCATGTGGTAGTTAATGTTGCCAAGCTTGTTTATGCTCAAAAAGATGTCGAGCTTAAAAAAATAATTAACTCCTGTGGGCTTGTTAATGTGGATGGAGCAGGAATAGTTCTTGGCGCAAAATTCTTAGGAATAAACATTCCTGAAAGAGTTACAGGCATTGATTTAATGCAGAATTTAATTCAATATTCTTCTAAAAAAGGTTATAAAGTTTATTTTTTTGATGCGGAAGAAGATATTTTACGGAAAGTTATTAATAATTATCAGCAAAAATATCCCGAATTAATAATAACCGGATACAGAAACGGTTATTATTTACCTGAAGAAGAAGAAAATATTGCATTAGACATTAAAAATTCAGGCGCTGATATTCTTTTTGTGGCAATGGGCTCGCCAAAGAAAGAAATTTTCCTGAATAAATATATGAATACAATGGAAGTCCCTTTTACCATGGGGGTTGGAGGGAGCTTTGACGTCATTGCGGGTAAAGTAAAAAGAGCTCCTGATTGGGCACAAAAATTAAATTCAGAGTGGATATTCAGGTTAGTTCAGGAACCCAGGCGCATGTGGAAAAGATATCTGATTACAAATTCCGTATTTGCAGCTATGCTTATCAGCGAATATTTTAAGCAAAAGCTTTCATTAATAAAATAATGTTTAAAAATTCACCGAAAACATCTTAAACTATGCAAAACGAGTTTTGGAAAAAAGTTGTCTGGACAAAAGGTCATTAGCATAATTGAATTTAGGAGCTTGACCAGAAAATTGTTTTGACAAACTTATTTTATCCATCAATAATAGTTTTACCTTAAAAAATTAGTTTTAATTTTAATATTTGTAAAAATTGAATATAAAAAGTTAATAAGCACATAATAATTTATGAATCAGTTTAACAAGTTAGATAAAATATTTATTTTTTTAGCAATTATTTTTGGATCGTTAATTTTAATTTTCCCTGTTCAAAATTTATTGGTTGCTTTTTTGGGTTTGATAATAACAGTTTTTCTTCTTGCAAAACCTGTATATTGCTATTATTTAATAATATTTACAATTCCGTTTACAGAAAGACTAAGGATGTTTCCTGTCAGTTTTTCAATAAATGATATTTTAATTTTAATTTGTATAATGGCAGTAATCTTAAATATTTTTATTAATGATAAAAATATAAATTTAAAAACCAGTATCGATAAATGGAATATTGTTCTTTTAATATTGTATTTTATTACAGGAATCACTTCATTAGGCGAAACAGGCATTTTAACTTCATTTAAATTTCTGGAAGCTATTTTTGTATTTTATATTACTGTTTATCTGATTAGGACAAAGCAAACTTCATTATCTAAAATTATTAAGGTCTTTCTTTTTACAGGATTATTTCAAGCATTCTTAGGAATATTACAATCTACGACAGGGCAGTTTGGCGCAACACATCAACTTCCAAGAGGCTATTTGGGCTATTTAGGGATAGGTCCTATTCTGGTTTGGCAAGCGTGTGGTACTATTGGAGGCACCGGAGGATTGTCAGAGTTTTTATTAGCTATATTATTATTGATTCTTCCCTTTAATAAGAGTATTAATAAAAAAAGAAAAAATATAATTATGACAATATTATTGGTTGCTATTTATATGGGTTACACGAAATTAAGTATATTGGGTCTTTTGGTATGCGGATTAGTCTATTATTATTACAACAGTAAAAAAAGAACTGAAGCTATTATTAAAGTTACTGCAATAAGCAGCATAAGTATAATTATTGCGGTAATACTGGCAAATACACCATTTGTAAATACTGTTAATCAAACTATGACGGGCAGGCTTGATATATGGAAATACCCAATAGCCGCATTAACAGATAATATGAAATATTTGTGGTTTGGATCCGGGCTAAATTCCTATTGGGAACTTCTTGATCCTATTATCCCGCCCAATATTTTAATTGAAGCACATAGAGCTATGCTTGCGCATAATTACTACTTGCTGGTAATTCAGGAAATGGGGCTAATTGGCGCAACTATTTTATTTTCCTTTTTTATTTTTACGGGTAAAAAGTTTTTTGAAAATTTTAAGAGATATAAAGGTTATTACAAAAATTTAAATATGGCGGTTTTTTTATTTGTTATAACTATTTTCACAAGCAGTTGTTTTGGGCAGTTTTATTATGCTATTTATACAAAAGTTTTGATTTACATATTCTTTGGAATGGTCTTGTCAAAAGAAAACTTTTTGAATAAATCTTTTGAAAAGAGAGAAATCAATGTTTAATATTAAATATAATTTTTTAGTTTTAATCCAGATATTCTTAAATGCAATAAATGCTTTACTTTTAATAAAAGTTTTTGGAATATCTAAACAAGTTGATTCATATTTACTGGCAATTTCAATTATATTAACAATTCAACTTATACAGCTTGTTTTTTTTGAGCAATTTCTTGTTTTTTATACAGATTTAAAAATAGCATCTATTAATAAATCAAATGATTTTTATAATGCTAACCTGTTTTTGTCTTGTGTAATTGGAATAGTGTCTGTAATAATCCTGTATTTATTTGGAGGTTTGGTTCTTAAGGTTTTTTCTTTCAATATTGATGCACAACGATTGGATTATTTGAAAAATATATTTCCTGTATTGCTCTTAGGCTTGATATTTATGCCTGTTACTGCACTTAATGAGAGACTATTAAATGCAGAAATGAGATTTTCAATTCCTTATATATTATCCTGTTTGCCAATTTTATTTGTTGTTCTTGCTCAATTGACAGTTTGTTTTTTGAATCAAAATAACATAATTTATCTTGCATACGGGCAAGTTTTTGGTTTAGCTTTATCAGCAATAGTCGGGACTATTTTTATAGCAAGAAATCTTGTACCTTTTAAATTTGTTTTTTATCATCCTGATATAAAACATCTTTTTAAAAATAGCTTTACTACACGATTGGGAGATAATATTTATAGTACTTTGTTGCCCGTAACTATTAATAATCTTCTTGTAGCAATGCCTGTGGGGTATGTTTCTTATTTTTACTATGCAAAAAAAATAATTGATACATTAAAACTATTAACTATAGGTCCATCTGTAAAAATTCTCAGAACAAATTTAACCAATTTCTGGGTCAGTAAAAACGTAGAAAAAGTAAGGGATCATATACAAATATTCTTGAAGGGCTCAGTTATTTTAATGAGTTGTGGCATTATTTTATCTTTTTTGATTTTGCCGACAGCATTAAAAATCGTTTCTATGGGAAAGTTATCTGATACTGATATGACAAACATAAATTATATATTTTTGTCTTTGTGTCCATGGAACTTGATTGTTTTACTTGAAGCGCCTTATATTCTGGCTATTTTTACAGCTAAAAAAAGTAAAGTAGCTATTATTGCAAATACTCTGTTTATTTTAACATTTTTTGCTATTACGTATCTGTTAAAAGATAGGGTGGGTATATATTCTATTGCGATTGGAGGTTTCTTTGCACAATTTATAAATTATGTAATTTATAAAAACTATACGGAAAAATTGCTGGCAAAACTTGATACAACTAAGGAATCAGAAATAAATATCGGGGAAATTGTTTATAATACAAACTGAAAGATAAATATATGAATATATCACTAATAATAGTGAATTACAATACAAAAGAACTCACAAAAGATTGCCTGAAATCAGTTTTTGAAAAAACACAGGGAATTGATTTTGAGGTATATGTTGTTGATAACAATTCTCATGATGGCTCCTGCGAAATTATAGAGCAGGAATTTCCACAGGTTAAGTTAATTAAAAATACAGAAAATAAAGGTTTTGGCGCAGCAAATAATATTGCAATAAAAGAATCAAAAGCTAAATATGTTTTTTTGCTTAATTCAGACACGGTCTTATTAAATAACGCAATAAAAATATTTTTTGATTTTATGGAAAAACCTGAAAATCAAAAAATTTCTTGTTGCGGGGGCAATTTATATGATGAAAATTTAACTTACGGATATTCTTATGGTATTTTTCCAACCATTAAGTCAGTTTTCTTTAAAAGATTTTATCTTGATAAATTTTTTAAAAATTATTACAAAAAAAAGTTTACCCCCGGATTATATCAACCGAATAATTCTATTACGGAAGTTGATTTTGTATCAGGCGCAAATATGTTTTTAAGAAGGTCTGTTCTTAATGAAGTTGGCTTGTTTGATGAAGACTTCTTTCTTTATTATGAAGAAACCGAACTAACATACAGAATGTATAATAAAGGCTATAAATCAGTTATTATTCCTAATGCTCAAATTATACATTTGCACGGGGCTTCAAGAGAAACATCGTCTAATATTATAAAAATAGCAAGAAATAGCGAATTAATGTTTTTTGAGAAATGCTATGGAAAAAAACAAAAATTTTTAGTCAAATTAATACAGCTATTTGAAAATTTACCAAGATTTTTAGTTAAAATAATGCATTTTATTCAAAATTTAATAAAATTCGGAACAAAATCGGATATAAACAATATAAATATTTTGCATTTAATCTCATCTCTTGAAGTCGGTGGGGCTGAAAATTTGTTGATTGATCTGTTGAAAAATACTGATCCAACAAATAATATTGATTTTGTTGTCGTTGTTATGAATGACAGGATAGATGAAACTTTAAAAAAAGAGCTTTTAGCCACTAATTACAACATATATTTTCTTAACAGAAAACAAAGTGATAAAAATCCTAAGTATCTTTTACAATTATTAAATATAATTAAAAAGCACCGTATCTGTATTATTCATTCCCATAACCCGGGAAGTAAAATCTGGGCAATACTTTGTAAGTTTTTAAAACCTAAAATTAAGCTGATTTTTACCGTTCATTCTATGGGTATTTTTAAAAATTTAAGCAAATTCAATTTATTTTTACATAAAAAATTCATCGATGAAAATATAGCTATATCAAAAGCTGTTTTAAAAGACTGTTACGATTTTAAAATTAAAAAAGCTGTTCAAATATATAATGGGATCAAAGTTCGGGATTTTTTAGATAAAGAAAAAACTCAAAAAAATACTAATATTTTAAATATATTAAACGTATCCAGAATAAATCATGTAATAAAAGGTCAAGATATCCTTATTAAGGCTCTAAAAGAATGCAAAGACAAAGGATTAAAGTTTAAATGCAGTTTAGTTGGAGGAATTTATGATTATGGCAGAGATTCTTTTGATTATCTTAAAAAGCTTTTAAAAGAATTAGATTTGGAAAAAGAAATATTGTTTTTAGGAAACAGGCATGATATTCCTGAATTATTATCCCAATCAGATTTATTTATTTTACCCTCAAGGTATGAAGGTTTAGGATTGGTTGTTTTAGAGGCTATGGCTGCACGAATTCCTGTAATCTCAAGTAATATTGATGGTCCTGCTGAATTAATAAATCATGGAGAGAACGGATTATTATTTGAGAGTGAAAACCACTTTGATTTAGCTGATAAAATTTTATATTTATATAATAATCAGGAGGAAATGAATCAACTTGCTCAAAATGGTTTTGATTTTGTGAAAAATTTTGATATTTCTGTTATGTGTAAAAATTATTGTGAATTATATAAAAATTTAATCAAACACTAAAAAAGGAAATTTATGTTATACAAAATCTTAAGTGCATTAATTCAAAAGCAATCTGATAAATGGGCATTAAAAAGATTTAATTTGTTTTTAGACTTATTAAAACCTGCTGAAAATAGCACTATTTTGGATTTGGGTGGTTATAACGGTAAGTTTTTCTATAAATTTCAAGATATGATTAAACATATTGATCTAAAAATCATAATAGCTGATATAGATAAACAGGCTCTTAATATTGCAAAAGCAAGAGGATTTGAAACACTTTTGCTGGATGAAACAGGAATAATAAATTTGCCTGATAAATCAGTTGATATAGTTTTTTGTAATAGTGTTATTGAACATGTAACTTTGCCAAAAGAAAATATTTGGGGTTGTTTCGATGATAAAATTTTTAAAGAAAAATCCGAGATTAGACAAAAATCATTTGCTGATGAAATTAAAAGAGTTGGAAAAAAATATTTTGTTCAGACTCCTCATGTTGATTTTATAATTGACTCACATACCTGGCTGCCTTTTATGGCAAAATTAAGTCGCAGAAATTTAATAAAATCATTAAAATTTTCAAATAAATTTTGGGTAAAAAAACCCTCTCCTGACTGGAATTTATTAAACGAAAAACAAATGAATTTATTTTTCCCTGAAGCTAATGAAATTATGATTAATAGAGTATTGGGATTAAAAAAAGAAATAATAGCTTATAAAAATGAATAATAAAATCAAAATATTAATGATAGGTCCAGATGCTAAAGGAGGCATTTCCTCAGTTATAAAGTCTTATTTTGAAAACGGCTTATCTGATTATGCTATTTTTCTTCCTTCAAATATTGAAGGAAATAATGTTCAAAAAATCTTATTTTTTCTGAAGTTTTTGGTTAAATACACATGCATTCTTATTAATAATGAAAATATAAAATTAATTCATATTCAGTCTGGATCAACAGGAAGCTTTCTGAGAAAGTCGATAGTCTTATATATTGGAAAAGTATTTAATAAAAAAATTATTTTTCATTATCATAGTGGGGGATTTGAGAAATTTTACAATGATTCTCCTCATTTTTTGAAACAACTGATAATTAACACCTTAAATAAAAGTGATATTTTATTGACATTGGCAGATTATTGGAAAAATATTATTAAGCAAAAATGTCAAAATGATAACATCAGGGTCTTATATAACCCCACAATTTTAAAAAAAATAAATAATAATGAGCATGACAAAGTTCATGTTTTGTTTTTGGGCAGGCTGGGAAAAAATAAAGGTGTATATGACATTATTGACGCTGCAAAGTTATTAAATAATAGTACTATTGAATTATATTTATACGGCGATGGGGATTTGGAAGAGTTTAAAAGCTTGGTAAAAGAGAATAGTCTTCAGGGCAAAGTAATTGTTTCAGGCTGGATAGCAGGGAAAGATAAAGATAAAGCATTGCAAGGTGCTGATATATATATTCTTCCTTCATACAGCGAATGTTTACCAATGTCGATCTTAGAGGCAATGTCTTCTGGGCTTCCAATAATTTCAACGCCTGTCGGAGGCACTCCTGAAGCTGTAGAAGATGGGGTTAACGGCTTTTTAATTCAGCCGGGGGATTATAAGGCACTTGCCGAAAAAATAGATTTACTGGCAAGCAACAAAGAGCTTAGAGAACAAATGGGACAGGAAAGTTTTAGGATTGCAAAAGAAAAGTTTGATATTAATATAATCATCAATCAATTAAAAGAACTTTATGAAGAAGTTCTTGAGAAGAAAATTTGAAAACAATCTTATCAAAAAATAAATTTAAATGATAAGATTGAATGAACGAGTAATTATTAAGGAATATAGATAATGAAAGCTCTTGTTACAGGAGGGGCAGGATTTATAGGGTCTCACCTGGTAGATAATCTTCTGAAGAAAAATGTAGAAGTGATTGTTTATGATGATTTTTCTTCCGGAAATTTGGAAAATCTTAAATCTGTTCAAGCCGATATTAATATAATCAGGGGCGATATTAGAGATACAAATGCACTTGATTCAGCGATTAAAGGCGTGGATTTGGTATTTCATTTAGCGGCCATTGCTTCAGTTTCGCAGTCAATCGCTGATCCAATACATAATTCCGCGGTAAACTCGACAGGAACATTAAATGTGCTACGGGCAGCTTTAAAAGCAGAAGTTTCCCGCGTTGTAATTTCTTCCAGTTGTGCAGTATATGGGGATGCTAATGAACCTCCTATTAAAGAAGATTCTTTGTCGGCTCCAAAATCTCCTTATGCTTCAAACAAATTGGCATCAGAAACTTATGCTGAAAGTTTTTATCAGTGCTACGGTTTAGAAACTGTTTGTCTGAGGTATTTTAACGTATATGGTCCGCGTCAAAACGCTGATTCGGATTATGCGGCAGTAATCCCAATTTTTATAGACCGTTACAGGAAAAAGCAGTCGCCTATAGTCTACGGAAATGGCTTGCAAAGCAGGGATTTTATTAATGTGTTTGATGTCGCTGAAGCCAATATAAAAGCAGCTTTAACTGATAAAATGTTGATTAATAACAGAATTTTTAATATTGGCACAGGTAAAAGTACAAGCTTACTAGAATTACTTGAAATTCTTTCAAATCAGGCAGGATATAATATATCACCCGAATTTAAAGAAGCCAGAAAAGGAGACATCCTAAGCTCTTGGGCTGATTGTACACTTGCTCAAAAGCAATTGGGTTTTGTTAATTCGATAGACCTGGAAAAAGGATTAAAAGAGTTATTTGAAATTGCGGTGTAATGAATACTGATTTTATTAACGATAGTTTTTTTAGATTATTTGATTATGTCAAAAAACATAATTATGAAGGCATTGACCTTTTTGACGGTTTAAACAGCAGGCTTTTTAAGAATACTTTTTTGTATAAAAACAGATATTTTCGTTTGGCTTTAATCCAATTTTGCAAGCTGTGCCCTGTAAATTTCAGAAAACTTCTTCTTGTCCCCTCTGGCTTTAACCCGAAAGCAGGAGCTTTGTTTCTTCTTGGAACTCTAAATATGTATAAAGCCACCAATGATGAGCAATATAAAAAAGAAGCTCAAAAGCTTTATATCATGCTTAAAAAAGTAATGATAAAAAGAGAAAAAGGTATAAGCTGGGGATATAATTTTGACTGGCAAGCGAGAGCTTTTTTTGTTCCTGAGGGAACGCCTAATATTGTTACTTCCGTTTATGTTGGTAAAGCTTTGTTAGCGTATTTTAATATGTTTCATAACAAAGAAGCGTTGGTTCTTTCTGAACAGATAGCAGAATTTATACTTAATGAAATGATTATGTTTGAAAATAGACATGCTCTTTGTTTTAGATATATTCCGGGTGAAAATGCAGAGGTGCATAATGCAAATCTGCTTGCGGCAAGCTTTTTGTCTTCAATAGCAAAACATATTTATGTGCCGGAACTTAAAAATAAAATTATTAAAGCGATAAATTTTTCAATATCGGATATTAATACTGATGGTTCATATCCATACGGTACTTTGCCTTTTCATAGGTGGATTGATAATTTTCATACCGCTTTTAATATAGAAAGCCTGCTTGATATTAGAGATAATTTGAATTTGTCTGATTTAACTTGTGTATTAGACAAAGTGATCGAATATTATTTAGACAATTTATTTACTAATGACGGATTGCCTAAATATTATAATAATAATTTTTATCCTCTAGATATTCATGTTATTGCAGAAGTTATTATAGTTTTAAATAAAATAAAATGCTCAAACCTTGAATACAATAAAACAAAATTAGCCGTTATAGATCATGAAATCTTAAAATTACTTAAAGTTTTTCAGGATAAAAAAGGATATTTTTACTTTCAAAAAAATAAATATTTTTGGAATAAAATCCCGTATATCAGATGGGGACAGGCTTGGATGTTTTTAGGCATTAGCAAAATTTTTCTTTGCAAATACGAATAAATGTAAAGTTTATAAAACCGAAAATATATAGGTTTAATTTTATAAAAAAACGGGCTTATATAAAAATATACTATACAGTATGTAATAAGATTTTAAGAGGTCTTATAATTTATAATGAAAAAATTTATAAGAGTAGTTTGGTTTGTTTTATTTTTATTTGGAATGGTAATGTTTTACATTGCCCCTATATCTGTTCCTGATTATGTTGATAAAATCTATCATTTTATAGGTTTTACCGTGTTGTCAATACTGTCAATATCATTATTTGCCGCATTTTTTGACAAAAAATGGCTTAATACTTTTCTTGTCTTTTTGCTTTTATTTGGAGGAGCAATAGCAGGTGTAGCAGAATTGGTGCAAAAACATTTTTCCGCATTAAGATCATGCGATTATAATGACTGGATAGCAAATCTGTGCGGCATTGTTTTTGTTACATTGTTTGTATTTCTTGCTAATTCCAGACAGGAAAGAAGTATTGAATTATTTGATGAAAAGTTTGATATAGAAAGTTTTTCATAATATTTTACTTAATATTTTAAACTTAATTATAAAAATCAAATATAATAATTGAATATATTTGATTTCGGGGAGAAGTTATGAAAAGTGTATGTGTTTTAGGACTGGGATATATTGGATTGCCAACCGCAAGTATACTGGCATCTAATGGTTATAGAGTTTATGGCGTGGATGTTTCACCTAAAATTGTTGAGATTATTAATAATGGCGATATACATATAGAAGAGCCTGGGCTTAAAACCCTTGTTAAAGCTGCAATTAATTCAGGCAATTTAAAAGCTTATAATACTCCACAGGAAGCGGATGTTTTTATAATAGCGGTACCAACTCCTATTAAGGAAGATAAAAAAGCCGATCTCAGCTATATAGAAAAAGCTGCCAATTCTATTGTTGATAAATTAAAGCCCGGAAATCTTGTTATATTGGAATCGACTTCTCCTCCGGGAACTACAAAAGATTTTCTTAATCCGATTTTAGAAAAATCAAAGCTTAAATTAGGCGAGGAGCTTTTTGTTGCACATTGTCCGGAAAGAGTTTTGCCTGGAAAAATTATCAAGGAATTAATTCAAAATAAAAGAATAATTGGCGGAATAGATGAAAAATCCGCTCAAATGGCTAAAGAAATTTATTTGTCATTTGTGGAAGGAGATATTCATTTAACAGATACAACAACTGCCGAGATGGTAAAAATAATGGAAAACACTTACAGGGATGTAAATATTGCACTTGCAAACGAGCTTGCTAAAATATCGCACAATATAGGAGTAAATGCCTGGGAGGTAGCAGAACTTGCAAATCTACATCCGCGTGTAAATATTCACAGCCCGAGTCCGGGCGTGGGTGGTCATTGTATTTCTGTTGACCCCTGGTTTATAGTAGAAAAAGTTCCGATGCTGGCCAGATTAATAAATGAATCAAGAGATATTAATGATTCCATGCCGGAATTTACTTATGATTTACTCATGCAGCAGATAAAAGATATTCCAAATGCAAAAATAACAATGCTTGGTGTTACTTATAAAGCCGATGTAGATGATGTAAGAGAATCGCCCGCCACTAAAATTATTGAAATGATTAATAATAATCCTAATCTTAAATTATCTATTTACGATCCGCATGTTAAATACTTTGATTATGAGTTATCTGGATTTGAAGAAGCTTTTAAGGAGAGTGATTGTATTCTTTTAACGGTTAATCATTCCGAATTTAAATACATAGACCCTGCTCAAATAGCTAAAATAGTTAAAAACAAACTAATAATAGATACAAGAAATTCTCTTGACCGTCAAAAATGGGAAAAGAGCGATTTTAAATATATTTTACTCGGCGAAGGTTGAAAATCAAAAAAAACAATGTCCACGGAGGGATTCGAACCCCCGACATCCATCTTAGGAGGATGGCGTTCTATCCTGCTGAACTACGTGGACATAATGTTATATAATATATAATATTATAAAAATTCTATTAAAAAACTTAAAATTGTATACTGTCAAAATTTTTTCAAAATTTGGATTGACAATAATTAAATGTGCTAATATACATTAAGAAATTTATGGGTAAGAAAAAATTTTTGATTTCAAATAATAAGAGAGGTAGAAAGTTTTTAATGAAAATTAAAAAAGTTTTATGCGTGGTCGCATCATTTTTGGTTCTGACACTTATGGAAACACCTGCAATCAAGGCTTATGCGTATAGTTCACAAGAATTATATGACGAAGTCTGGAAATTAGTTGACACTAAATTTGTTGATGCAAGCCAGAATAATCAGGATTGGCATAGGTGGAGACACAAGTATGACAGTGCTATTCAGAATGATAAAGATTCTTATGTCGCAATACAAACCATGTTGGCAAGTTTAAATGATCCTTATACAAGATTTCTTGACCCGGAAGAATTTGCCGATGAAACTCAGTCTATAAGTGGAACCTTATTTGGAATCGGAGTACAGATAGGAACAAAAGATGACAAACTTATGGTTATTGCTCCTATTGAAAATACCCCTGCCGATAAAGCAGGTCTTAAGGCAAATGATATTATTACCGAAATAAACAAAAAAAGCACAAAAGGTATGTCGGTAAAAGAAGCTGCTGACTTGATAAGAGGTGAAATAGGAACAACAGTAACCATTTTAATTAAAAGAGAAGGCGCAGCTGAAAAGCTTTATACCATAACAAGAGATAAGATTGACGTTAAATCTGTTTCTATAACTATTCCTAAAGGTGCAAATGTCCCTAAAAATATCGGATATATTCGTTTGAATTCTTTCTTAAGCCATACAGCAAGTGATGAAATAAAAAATGCATTAAAGAAATTGAGCGATAAAGACGGGTATATTCTTGATATCAGATCTAATCCGGGGGGGCTTTTGACAAATGCCATTACTATTTCTGATATGTTTCTTACTTCAGGCTTGATAGTCAGTACTGTTGATAGAGATGGATATAAAGAAACACAACAGGCAATCAATAGACCTATAACAAAAAAACCTCTTGTTGTATTGATCGATGGAGGAAGTGCGAGCGCAAGTGAAATTCTTAGTGGTGCATTAAAAGATAACGGAAGAGCTATATTGATTGGTACAAAATCCTTTGGAAAAGGACTTGTTCAGGAAATAAACAAACTTCCCGGCGGATCAGGCGTTAATATCACCACGCAAAAATATCTAACTCCAAATGGAACAGACATAAATAAAAAAGGAATAACTCCTGATATAGAAGTTAAAAATACAGAGGAAGATATTAAAAATAAAAAAGATAAACAGCTTGAAAAAGCTGATGAAGTTTTAACGAATTTAATAAAGTCTAAAAATAAAAGCAAAAAAGACTTGCAAGTAAATGATTCAGAACTTCCGATTAAATTTATTATTCAAAATTAGTAAAAAATAAAAAATACAAAAAGAGCTTTCAGTTTCAAGCAGAAGCTTTTTTTGTATATGAAGAATTGTTAAGTTATTTTTTGTTTTTAATATCAATTTTTTTATTTAGGAGCGTTAAGTAAATAGAAATGTTCATGAAATAAAGGGTGATCATGTGATGTTGAGTATACAAAACGTAAATTTTATCAATAACTCGCTAATTCAAAAGAAAAATTTAGAAGAAAAACAACCAAAATTAAGCTTTAAAGGCGGATTAACTTTAACTTCTCCTCAATTGGAATCCAAGATAAGAGAAGCTTTATCAGAAGCAGGCTCAGGAAATAATCCTGTTTTGAAAAATGTTAAAACAGATTTTGTAGGCAGGGTAGTTAAAAAAGTTATAGAGCTTAAGCAGGGAGTTACGGCAGGAATAACTGCAAGATCAGGGGCTGGCAAAACTACTTTGATTGAAGATGCGGCAAAAGCTACTTTAGGTATTGATAGAGAAATTAAAATTATTCCGAATAATCCGTTTATAACAATTGTAAAAGGAGATAACTGGTATAAAGATGTTTCCAGACAAGTTAAACAAGCGGGAAGTTTTGAGGCATTTTTAAAAACAGGTTATAATTTCGATATTCCAGAGGCTATTGATTCAAAAGGAATAGTCGAGACAATGATAAAATTAGCAAAAGGTGAGTCAGTTATGGGACCCGAATATATTTTTGGAACCTGCGAAAATATTCCCGAAAGAATACCTTTAAATCCTGCAAAACTTAATGTTGCTGACTCAATAATTTCACTTCATCAGAAGGTTAATCCACCTCAAAATCCTATAATGGATTTTGGCATGTATGTAGATGTTTCTAAAGATGAATTGTTAAGACGTTTTATGCGGCGCGCCACATCTGTTAGAGGAAATACACCTGAAGAAGCTAAAATTTTATTTGAGAATGCAGAACGAGAAGCCGCTAAGCATCTTAATCCAGGCATAGGAGATCTGGTAATTAACGGCGAATTACCAAGAGAGCTTATTGCGAATAAATTAAGCAAAATATTTAAAGCAATAACAGGAAAACGCGATTAGTCTATAGTTCGCATAAACCGTTGCAGAATGCTTGTTCAAGTTCCGGCATGATACTTTTGTGCGTCATTTCAAAAGTTACAGGAGTTATGGAAATTTTATTATTTCTAATAGCCATAATATCAGTTCCGTCTTCCTGCTCTGTTTTAAGGAATTCTCCTGCCAGCCAATAATATGTTTTGCCTCTTGGATCAAGCCTTTTTTCATAAGAATCCGTATACATACGGGTTCCAAGTCTGGTTATTTGGATCCCTGTTATTTCTGTAGCATCAACAGCCGGAATATTTATATTAAGTATGGTTTTTTTAGGAAAATTAATTTGGGCAATATTATTCATAAATCTTGAAATAAAATCTGCTGAATAAATAAAATCAGACTCAAAAAAATCACCACTGCCAAATAAAGAAACCGCAATGCTGGGATATCCCAATACAGCTCCTTCCATTGCAGCGCTGACAGTCCCTGAATATAAAATATCTGAACCTAAATTAGGTCCGTAATTTATTCCTGAAATAACCAGATCAGGTTTTTGTCCTTCTCCGAGAATACTGCTTATGCCTATTTTAACGCAATCTCCCGGTGTTCCCGTTGTTTCCCATGCTTGTGCAACTTTAACTCCCATATCGACCTTGTCAACCCGAAGTGGTCTGTGTAAAGTTAGAGAATGACCTGCTGCGCTTCTTTCTCTGTCAGGTGCAATAACATAAACTTCGTGCTTGTCGCAAAGTTTTGCGGCTAAGGCTTTTAAACCTACTGAATGAATCCCGTCATCGTTTGAAATTAATATTCTCATTCTTTTCCTTTTATAAAAAACTAAATTAACACACGCATATTTTTAACAGTTAAATATTTATCGGTAATATTAGAAAAAAGTTTAATTTCAAAGGTTAAAAAAGAAGATAAATATTTATTAAGTGCATGGAATAAGAGTATAAAGCATGTGAATTTTATTTTCCATAGTGTAAAAAGATTAAACATTGATAAAGTCAATTAACACAAAGAGTCCGGATAATTTATCCGGACTCTTTAAAATTTATTTAAGTTAGTTTATTAAGCTTTTACATTTAATTTGTTTGCTGCTTTAGCAGGAGCATGAGCAACTTGTGCATGTGTATTTTGTGCTTTTGCAACTTGTGCATGTGCTTTTGGAGCTTGAGTTTTTGTAACTACAGGTGCTTGTCCAACGTTCATTAATTTCATGTGATTTTGCCTCCAATACCTCTGTCTACTAACTACTCTAACCGGTTTCAAAAAAGAATATATCATGCAGTATGTCCTCTGTCAATACTGGCGGTGTTTTGTGTTTAACAAAAATACACTTGTTTTTTTAAATTAATGATAAAAAATTTCGGGTTGAATTTCTTTATAATCCACCTTTTGGTGGATTATAAAAGTGCAAAAAAATTAGTATTCTATTCATATAATGGCAAAATTGTAGGGTGAGGGTATCAAAATATCGTGGATTTATCTGTTTTACTCGGGATTTCAATAGGCTTTTTAGCAATAATCGGGACTTTATTTTTTGAATCAAATTCTATTTCTGTAATAATACAACCAACAGCTGCATTAATAGTTTTTGGTGGAACATTTGGTGCTGCATTGGTGAATTTTTCTTTCTTTACTATTAAAACAGCTTTTAAAGAAGCGTTTAATCCCGTATTAGAGAGTAAAGAAAATACTACAATGGTTATACATCAGATTATAGAACTTGCTAATATTGCAAGGCAAGAAGGAACTCTTATTATTGAGGGGTTGATTTCTACCATAGAGGATTCATTTCTTCGAAAAAGTCTTCAATTGTCTCTTGATACAAATAACGGCGAGCTTTTAAAAGAAATATTGATTTCCGAAATTGAGTTTGAGGAAGAAAAAGCACTTGTGAGTCCTCATGTTTTTGAAGTTTTAGGTGGATATGCTCCTACTTTTGGAATTATAGGGGCTGTTCTCGGCTTAATACATGTAATGAGCAATATTACTAATCCTGCTCAACTAGGATATGGAATATCAACAGCTTTTGTTGCAACAATTTATGGAGTAGGGGCTGCAAATATGATATTTCTTCCTATTGCAGGTAAGCTTAAAATGCAGTTAAGAGAAAAAATAATACTTAGAAAAATAATAGCAGAAGGTGTTTTGTCCATTCATAAATGTGAAAATCCTATAATTACAAAAGAAAAGTTATTTTCTTTTGTGAGGTAATAAATAACAATGAAAACGAATATATTAAATAACAATCAAAATTACATAAACAGATGGGTAGTTTCTTATGCAGACTTTGTAACAATGCTACTTGCTCTTTTTATGGTCATGTATGCACTTTCTCAACTAGATATAAGTCACATGAAAACTTTTTCAAGCTCTATTGACAGAGCTTTTGATGGAAATTCAAAACTTCCGAATAACTCTACAACAAATTTAGATGAAAAATCAAGGCTTTTGAAATTGTTTAAAACTACTGAAACCAGTGTTTATATCGACAATAATAACTCCTTAACTCTTGATACATCTTCAAAAGAGTTAAAAAAACAGCTTTCTTCTTTTGAAAATCGAATAAGTATTGAATCTGCAAATTTTGAAAATATAAGAAAAACAATAAAAAACGAATTTAATAACACACAAAATATTAATGTCATAAGAGAACCCAGAGGGTTATTAATTAGGCTAAATGATACAGTACTTTTTGATAGAGGTTCTGATATAATAAAAGATAATGCGCTAAATATTCTCGACAAAATAGCTGTTGTTCTCAAAAACGAGACAAACTCAATAAGAATAGAGGGACATACTGATAATCTTCCTATTAAAACGGATAAGTTTCCTTCCAATTGGGAGTTGTCAACGGCAAGAGCGACAAATATCATTAAATATCTTGTAGAAAAACAAAAAATGAATCCGACAAGACTATCAGCGGCTGGATATGGAGAATATATGCCTATTTCCGGTAACGGAACAGAAATAGAACGTGCTACAAACAGGAGAGTAGATATAGTTGTTTTAAGTTCATCAAGCAAAATTTTTGAACCTGTAAATATTAAAAACACACAAAATAATTAATAGTTGGAGAGATAAAAATGGTAAAACCGTCACAACCTAAAGGAATAAAACCAAAAGCAGACCTTCCTGAAATATCTGTGGATACAGGTGATTCCGGCATGGCAGGTAAAAAACTTATTATTGTTAACGCAGTCATTACGGCTTTAATTTGTTTTCTTTTTATAGGAAGCAATTATTTTATTGTAAATAATGTAATCAGCTCTAATGTAAGTAAAATAGCATTAAATTCTACGGGTGCTGAAGGTGGCGAAGAAGGAAGCGGAGAAGCAACAGGTGAAGAAGCTGCTCCAGAAAGAGGTATAATCCTTGATTTAGGTGAATTTATACTTAATTTAAGCGACCCGAATTCAAAAAGATATCTTAAAGTTAACGTAGCACTTGAACTTTCCAGAGCAGCGTCAGATCCTCCTCTTGAAGAAGGAAAAGGCGGCGGCGGCAGCAGCATTTCCGCTAAAGGCGGAGGTGGCAGCGGAGTATCAGGACATGGCGGCGGCGGAAATGAAGGTGCTAAAAAAGCAAATCCGCTTGAAATTATACAGGCTGAAATGGAACAATATAAACCTGCAATTAGAGATGCGATAATTTCGGTATTATCTTCAAAAACAGCTGAAGAACTAGCAAGCCTTTCAGGAAAAGAACTTGCGAAAGAACAAATAAAAGCAGCTGTTGACCCTCTTTTCGGTGGTGAAAGAGAAGTAATGAGAGTCAGCTTCGGAACCTTCATTATTCAGTAAAAATAATAATGTCTTTTAACAAGAGGTATAGTGATGTCCGGTTCGGATACCCTTTCACAAAATGATATAGATAAGCTGCTATCTTCATTAACGGCTGGTCTTGAACAAGACCAGAGCGAAGCGCAGTATGAAGCTGCGATGATAGACACTTTTGATGAAGACAGAAAAGGCTATAAACTATATAATTTTAGAAGACCGGACAAATTTTCAAAAGACCATCTTAAAGCGCTGCAGGATATTCACAAAGAATTTTCAAGACAGCTTTCACTTATATTAAGCACTTATCTTAGATTGAATATGGAAATAGATGTTGTATCAGTTGATCAGCTTACTTATGATGAATTTTCCCGTTCTCTTCCTAATCCAGTAACTATAGGTGTTCTTGAATTAAATCCGTTGCCGGGTCAGATTTTTCTCGGAGTAAGCCATGAAATTCTATCAAGTATTGTTGATAGAATGTTAGGAGGCGTGGGACATAGTGAATCAAAGGCAAGAGAGCTTACAGATATAGAAGAAGCACTTGCAAAAAGAGTTTTCGATAAAATTATAAAAACACTTGAAAAAGCCTGGAAAAATGTTTTTCCAGTAAGAGGAGCTGTTGTCGGTATTGACACAAATTCTATCCTCTCACAGCTTGCGAGTCCTGGAGAAGTTGTAGCATTGATTACTCTGGAAATTCAAGTTGCGAATAAATATTCCGGCTTATTAAGTTTGTGTTTCCCTTATCCGGTTCTGGAAACTGTTATTGAACAATTAAATACCCAACAAATTTATCAAACCAAAGGCAAACTTTCCTCAATGGAAGATAAACAAAAAATATTGAATAAAATCAGTAATACCAATGTTAAAATAAATGTTATGCTGGGTAGTACAGACATAACAATAGGCGATTTTATTGATTTAAAAATAGGCGATGTTATTCGTCTGGAAAATTCAATAAATGACAAATTGGTAGTAAAAGTTAACAATATTCCTAAATTTTTAGGAAGACCCGGAACTAAAAAGAATAAAGTTTCAATAAATATAGTCGACAAGATTAAACAAACTGATGATGATTTTTAATAAGTTTAATAATAGGAGTTTTGAGCAGCTATGAATGAAAAAATGTCTCAAGAAGATATAGATAATATTTTAAAGGGATCTTCGGATGAAGTTCAAAGTTCTTCAACTCTTCCTGAAGAAAAATCGGAATATAAATTTTTAACAGTTGAAGAAGCCGATACTCTCGGAGAAATAAGTAATATTTTTATGGGCTCAGCTTCTACAACCCTTTCAATGCTACTTAGTAACAAAGTAGAAATAACTACCCCAGTGGTTTGTGAATATACAAAAGTTGAAGAATCTTTTGTTGTAAAAGAAGATAATATTGTCGTATCTATTAAATACATAGAAGGTCTTGAAGGAACGACGGTTTTTGCGCTAAAAGTAAAGGATACCGCTATAATTGCAGACTTAATGATGGGCGGAGAAGGAAAACCTCAAGCCGCTGAAATAGGCGAACTAGAATTAAGTGCAGTAGGCGAAGCAATGAATCAAATGGTAGGATCTGCTTCAACTTCTTTATCTTCCATGTTTAATTACCCGATAAATATTTCTCACCCTGAAGTCAAGCTTCAGGAAAAAGAAAAAAATCTTGAGTTATCAAGCGAAATTCTTAATGTGCCAATAATTGCAGTTAAATTCAGACTGATTGTAGGCACTCTTATTGATAGTGAAATTATTCAAATAATGACAGTAAAATCTGCACAGGATCAGGTTGCGCGTCTTATGAACATGATGAACGCTATGTCAGCAGATATTTCTGTACCAACTAGTGTTGCCGAAGCTCCTGTTAAGGTTGCAGCACCTGTTTCTCAGCCTGTTCCTCCAAGTACTCCTCAGCATCAAACACCGCCTATTCATCATCAGGCTGCAACAGCGCCACCACCACCCCCGCCTAGTTATTCACGGCAACCGGAACCTGTTCAGCAACAGGTAACAGTTCAGCCTGTACAATTTGCATCATTTGATAATTCAGCAACTATCTATGGAGAAGTAAATCAAAACCTCAATCTGGTTATGGATGTTAAGCTGGAGCTAACGGTGGAGCTTGGAAGGTCCATATTGCCTATCAAAAATGTTTTAGAGCTTACCAAAGGTTCAATAATAGAGCTTGATAAAGTTGCAGGAGAACCTGTTGAATTATATGCAAACGGAAAATTAATTGCAAAAGGTGAAGTAGTTGTTATAGAAGACAACTTTGGATTAAGAATTACCAGCATAGTAAGTCCTGAAAACAGAATCAAGGATTTATAAAAAGAAAAGAAAAATATGACGATAGAAGAGACAGGGTTTAAAGTTTTAGTCGTTGACGATTCAGCTTTTATGAGAAAGGTGATATCTGACGCATTAATAACACATCCGCAAATTAGTACTGTTGAAACGGCTTATAATGGTCAGTCTGCGCTTAAAAAAATTAGGGAATTTGATCCTGACGTTATTACTCTTGACATAGAAATGCCTGTAATGAACGGGATTGAAACTCTTCAGGAAATCAAAAAGATCAAAAACATTCCTGTTATTATGTGCAGCAGTCTTACAAAATCAGGCGCGGAAATAACTATTAAGGCTCTTGAGCTTGGAGCTTTTGATTTTATTGAAAAACCAGAATCCGTAGCAGGAGATAAAATCAGAAATCTTGAAAAGGATCTTGTAAACAAAGTGTTGGCGGCTATTTCGAGTAAGGGTCTTGCAGTAAAAAGAATAGAACCGCAGATAAGATCGAATTTAATAAACCTTAGACCGACAGGAAAGAAAGATAAAATTTTAGTTATAGGTTCTTCCACAGGAGGACCGCAGGCTTTAAAAGAAGTTGTACCGTATCTTCCTGAAGATATACCTGCAAAGATTCTTATAGTTCAGCATATGCCGGAAAAATTTACTGAAATGTTTGCTCAAAGACTGGATAAAATGAGCAAAGTCACGGTAAAAGAAGCAAAAGACGGAGATATGCTGATGAGAGGACAGGCTCTTTTAGCGCCCGGTAATTATCATATGACTGTAACAGAAAAAGGAACAGTTGCTTTAAACCAGCAACCTACAGTATTGGGAGTAAGACCTTGTGCTGATTTAACTATCGCATCCGCAGCCCAAATTTATCAGAAGGATGTAATTTGTGTTATTTTAACAGGAATGGGGCATGATGGAACAATGGGAGCAGCTGTTGTTAAAAGATACGGAGGCTACTGTATAGCAGAGCATGAATCTACATGTATAGTTTACGGAATGCCTAAAAGTGTTGTTGTTGCAGGTCATGCTGATGAAGTGGTACCGCTTCATAAAATAGCAGAATCAATTATTAAAATGATTTATAGTTAAGCAAACTTAAAAGAATTTACTTACAGAATTGGAGAAATACATTGTCTGAAGACATCAAAAAAGATACAAAAAATTTAAAGGACATCGGAAATTTATTAAATCTTCCAAAGTTAAATATGCCTTCAGAAGAAGAATTCAATTCATTTAAGAAAAAAATAGCGTCTTATATAGGTTTAAACCTGTTCAATTATAAAAATGCCCAAATGGAAAGAAGAATCGTTTCTTTGATGAACAGAAACAATATTTTTAAGCTTGATGAATATTATATGCTTTTAATCTCAGAGAAAGAAAAACTTGAAGAATTCACTAACATGCTGACCATCAATGTTACGGAATTTTTTAGAAATAATGACAAATTTGATGAATTGGAACAGAAATTTATTCCAGAACTTCTGCAAAAACACGGTTCAATAAAAATATGGTCGGCAGGATGTTCCTGCGGAGCAGAAATTTACAGCATCGCCATGATTCTTGACAGGCTTAATGTACTTGATAAATGTACACTTATAGCATCTGATTTTGATCAAAATATTTTAAACAGGGCAAAAAAGGGACATTATTCTAGATTTGAGCTTGGCACAATAAGACCGGAATATAAAAAATATTTTAAACCCCTTGATGATGGCGGAGAAAAATTTCAAGTTGATGATAAACTTACTTCTAAAGTTAAATTTGAAAGGCGCGATCTTTTAAACGGGACTTTCGAAAAGAATTTTAACCTTATTCTTTGCAGAAATGTGGTTATATATTTTACGGAAGAAGCTAAAGACAAACTATACGCTGATTTCTATAACAGTTTGACAACAGGCGGAATATTGTTTATAGGTTCAACGGAAAGAATACATAATTACAGAGAAATAGGCTATAATTTAACTTCATCATTCTTTTATCAGAAGTAGTTTGCAACAGTAAAGATAATCCATAATACAAGCTATTATTTCTTCATTGTTTTTAGGTTTGTAACGATTTTTGTCAAAAAATATAAGATTTTAGCATTTTTTTTTCTTGAGATAACTTGTATCAAAAAGAAGTTCGCCCATCTTGAGTTTTGTAAGGAAAAATTATGTTAGTCAATCAGCAGGTTAGTTTTGGTTATTGTCCGCAATTAAAAAATCTTGTCAGTATAGATGCTTATACCGGAGCAACATTATCCAGAAGTGAAAGAACAATTGAACATATAAAACCGCATTCAAAAGGTGGAAGTAATAATATAAATAATTATCTAATTGTTGGTAATGATATTAATGAATGCAGAAAAAATAAAAGATTTGATAAATGGATTAAAGTAAGACCTAACATAGTTAAGAATATTCAGGAGTACCTCAACAAATTAAGAGGGTTAAAAGTTGACGGCGTGGATTATGTTGAAGAAGTAAAGAAAACTCTTAACACAGAAGCAAGAGGCGTCGTTACTTTTCAAGGAAACAAATAGTATTAATCCATTAAAAAGGTAAATAGCTTAAAAGTTTTTCGCTGAAAAACATTACAAGAAAGCCTCCAATTACAAGAGACGGTCCAAATGGCAGAAAAGTATGGCTCTGTCTTTCTCTGGTGCGTTTTAATATTACGTATATTGAGCCTCCTGCCAAAGCAAAGGATAAAAAGATTATACTTAAAGCAATAAAAGGTCTTCCTGTATAAGTGAAATATCTTCCCAGAAAGGTAAGCCCCAGAGCAACAAACAATGTTGCCATTGCCCATAAAGACTGTTTGTCCTTTGCTTTGAACATGTTGTATGTAATGATTGGCACGCCTACAACTAATTGAGAAAGAAAACTTATAATAAGGATAATAATCATAAACTCCCATCCGAACCAGGCGCCTAAAGCTGCACCAAGTATGCTGTCACCGGCTCCAAAAGCATATTCTCCCGCGAGAAGCAGTCCGACTCTTGAAAGTATTTCAAAAAAAGCAACGCCTAAAACAGCCCCGATAAGCGCAGAAATAAAAACATCATTAAAAGTTATTCCTAAAACCTTTAAAGTTCCTGCAGAATTGTTGCCAATATCAAAAAAGTTATAAACAAGACCTAGAGGAATTAGCGGCATTGAGTTAATATCAAAAATATATTGTTCTTTAAGGTCTGTAATTGTTATCACTATTAAATTACATATCAGAAAAAGAAAAAACAATGTTTTTAGTGTAAAACCAAACATGATTACTGTTGCTATAAAAATTGCGCCTGTAAAAAGCTCAACAATAGGGTATTGTAAGCTAATTTTTTCTCCGCATTTTCTGCATTTTCCTCGGAGCAAAATATAGCTTAAAACAGGAATATTATCGTACCATGCAATTAAATTTTCGCATTTAGTGCATTTTGAGCGACCTTTTACAAAATCTTTTCCTGCAAGGAGCCTTAGTGCAACCACATTAAGAAAACTTCCTATTGCAAGACCTATAAATCCTATTATAAAACCTAAATATATTTTTTGAGCTAAAGTTAAAAATTCCATATTTAAATACTTTCTTAATCTGAATGTTTATTTTGTGAGCTAATTATTCTAAAAAGCTCAAAAGTTGCTTTTTTAATTCTTCTGCTAACCTGCATTTGCGAGATGCCAATTTTTTGGGCAATTTCACTTTGGTTTAAGTCTTCAAAAAAGCTGAGTCTTATTACTTCTTTTAGAGAGTCAGGAAGTACGCTTACTGCATCATAAAGCATCATTCTTTCTTCCTGAAGATTCTGATAAATTTGATATTTGTCATCCACAAGCCTGTCTACAAGTGATTGTTCTGCTTCAGAGTTGGTAAATACAAGCTGATCTAGAGAAATTAACTGTTTTCTTCTGTCAGCTTCAAAAATCTCACTGATTCTATTGACAGGCATTTCCAGTTCCTTAGCGATTTCGAGTTCTGAAGGCGTTCTTTCCAGCTTTATCTTTAATTTTTCAATAAGATTATTCATCCTGATACATAATTCGTGCAATTCTCTGGGTGCTCTTATCATTGCGCTCTTATCTCTCAGGTAATGCCTTATTTCTCCGGTAATCAGGTAAGTTGCATAAGTCTTAAAGCTTGCCCCGTAATTATTGTTAAATTGATCAACTGCTTTTATCAAACCCAAACTTCCGACCTGAATTATATCTTCAATCGGGTCGGTATTTCTTCTGGCAAGTCCGTAAGCAATTTTTTTCACCAAAGGCAGGTAATAAAGAGTAATTAAGTTTTTTAACTGTTTTTTTACCTTAGGATCATTTGTGCTTTTGAATTCTTTTAGCCAGATTTCTATATCTTCCGTTTCCGGAGCTGTATAATCTTCTAAATTCAACTTGAAGCAATTTTCTCTTATTTGTACAAATACTAAATGATTATAACATAGGATTAAAGTCGGATTTAATACCCCATAGAAAAATCTATAATATATAGATGAATTTGTGTATTTATAAAAAAAGTACAAACAGCAGGGGTAAGGAAAAATGAGTTTCAAGCCGTCATCAGAAGAACAAAAATGGGCAAAAATTATAGACCTTGATACCCGAAAACGAATGAAAGAAGATTCCGGTCAGAAAATTCAAGATTTTATTCCAGATATAGTGCCTGTACAATGTCCTAATGATAGAATTTTGCTGGAAACAGTTGAATTGGATGATACAGGAATAATTGTAAATAAATGTTCTTATTGTGGGGGTATCTGGATCGACAGAATAAATATTGAAAGGCTTTTTCATTCATCGAAAAAATCCGAAGTTCTGCTTACTTATCTTGCCAAAATTTTAAACATAGAAATCTCAGAACTTTAATACTAAAGTT
>Ga0209212_1000848_pt1 | contig 55851 bp, 50 predicted proteins | sample RifGroC2_FD_183996 | JGI IMG/M metagenome (GOLD analysis project Ga0209212, IMG submission 183996) | Groundwater microbial communities from Rifle, Colorado, USA - Groundwater C2 (SPAdes) (version 2) | ecosystem: Environmental > Aquatic > Deep subsurface > Groundwater | place: Rifle, Colorado...
CTCCTAAGGAAGGGGTCGGACGTTCGAATCGTCTCGGGGACGCCAATAAAATCAGAGGGTTGTGGCTTACGCTGCGACCCTTTTTTTGTTAGCGGGCTGAATCTGTTGCCGCTTTGTTGCCCTTTGAGGGCCGGGCTTGGAGGACGTGAAGTAACGAACCTGGACCGGAAAGGAGCGTTGGGATGAAGTTACTTCGGCTTGCTTTGCTTTCTTTTCCGAAGTTACCGCAGGAGTGGGAGCAGTGGGGTCTTTCCAGTGGAGCGGTTCGGGTCGAGACGATCCACGCTTGGAAGTTGGAAAATTGCGTCAAGCTTCTCGTGGTGGCGGGGGCTGGACTCAAACACAAACCAAAGGTTACGGCCAAAGGGCTTGTAGTTGTTCCACCAGGTCAAAGAAAGGAGTTAGAGGCTGCAATAGAGCATTCAGCCAATTTGGTCTCGATTTCAGCAAATGAAAAAAGATCTATCTCCTCTCCGTCGCCTTGCATTGCGTTCCTGCCCGAAACAGAGGACGAAAAAGAATGGCTTGCCCGGTGTGCGGGGATCATGTTTCCGGTGGTCAGTCGGTTCTTGCCCTCCAGTCGTTACACGTTCCCTGATATTGCGGATTACGTTAACTCGTTGAGTGATCGAAGGGATGGCATCGCTTTGATGGCAGAGGCCCTTGCACACGGCCATACCACTGGAAAGTTTCATGAATATATTCGCCTGTTTGAACGCGCGTTCCGTCTCAGTTCAAAGAAGTTAATTCACCCGTTAAGTGAGTTTCTCTCGCATTCCAACTTTGGGTTCAGTAACGAGGAGGTGCAGCACTGGGTTCTAAATGTTCGACACCCAGCAACACATGCAGACGAGCGAGATGATTTTATTTTAGAGCGAGACGTGTTCTCCGTGATCGGCCGGGTGGAACAAGCGGCTTATGACGTGCTCTTTAATAAAGAGAGTTGGCGAAATCAGTCAAGCGCAAGAAGGGCTCTGTGGGCTCCACCTTTCGGAACCACGTCGGTAAACGGCGATATGTTCTTGACTAAAGGTCAGGCGGTAGAGATGGTCGACCGCGTCTTAGACGAATTCGCCGCTTACCCCATGGATTTAGGGGGGGTGTTGAAAGAGGTGCCTGCCGGATGGTGGACATTCAAGGAGCATGTGCATTTTCAGGGCGCAGTGAAGGTACTACCTGGGGAAGATGATCAGGGGACAGGCGCAGACGCCCCAAACGCGCCTGCATTTTCGGAGGTTGAATGAAGAGAGACATGGATTTGTGCCGGGGTATTCTTCAACTGATCGAGGGCCAGAACTCCCGCGTTTTCTCAATCCGAGCCGGTGGCTGACGGATCAACGGTTTTCGGACCGCGCTTAGTCTCGAAAACGGTGGGCGCATGCGCGAGCAATTCTCGCGCATGCGCCCACCTGAGTCGGGTGGACACCAAATTCTTGGGCGATTTCGTTCACGGTCTTGACGCCGCGGATCGCTTCAACCGCAACTTTCGTCTTGTACTGACTGGTGAGCAGGCAATGAGCGAACGAAAAGGGTCACTAAGTGCCGAAGACTTGGAGCACCCATCGTATCTTGTCCAAGAGGTAGGTTAAGGTAACGCCTTTATGACAATCTTATTTGGTCATAAAGGCGCTATCAAAGGTTATGCTTTTGAGGATTCCACTTTGACATCAATGGCAAAAGGGGGCTCTGCCACAAGTAGAGATTCCTTTCCCCTTAGCATCTGGAGTTGAATTGAGAGTTTTCCTTCTCCCGGTATGGGAAGTTGCTCTGCAACAATCGGAAACACCATCACCTTGACTTCATCTTTGACAGGGGGAATACGTCCACCAAATTCACCTAGTTCCGTGTCATTGTGAAACACCTTAACTAGAAAATTGTCAGGGATAGTATCTTGTTCTTCCAGAAGTAACCTAAAATAGAGACCGAGCCTCATGCCTATTGGGAATGAAGCATTTGGGGGGGCAGCTATCCTAATGGTATCATTGTAAATACCCATTAGCGACACTTTGTGGCCAATTTCCCTTCTGATATCATCGGCAACTATAAAATCTATCACTCGCATTTATTGGTCCTCCACAGGCATATACTGAAATCGTGGCTCTGATCGCTGAACTTGAAAAAATGCATGAAAATTAGCATTATCTGAATCTAATACCAAGTCAACTGATGAATGTGATACCAAGTGTTTGTACCTTGAAAACCATATTTTGTTAGCCTGATTTATAAGTATCATGTCAGCTGTATTTTGATCAAAACCAGAATCTGCAACTTCTAGAATCCATGGAAACATGCTGATGGTACGAAGCAGCGCAATTGATGCTGCGGAAGATTCTCCATTTTTCCAGCGAGAAACAGTTCTCGGCGGCAGGTCAAGCGCTCGTTCTAAATAGGCTACTTTGATGCCACAGTTGCTAATCCGCTCAAGAATGAACTTTACAAAATGTTTCTTGGCGCCTGCGAGTGCTTCTTCAATTCGAGCATCGTTTCCGCCAGCAAAATCACCACGTTCACCACATAATAAACACTGGTCGATTCGTTCCTCGTATTCTACTGGATCTCCATATACGACCGGCACCGCTATCCTTTTGATCTCTGATTTTAACTCAGCAGAGCCACATGCTGGACAATAGGTGTTCATATTATTTCTCCTTTAGTGGCGCTTCCAACTTCTCTAGACGTAACCCGGCAAATGGTGAATGCAGTAAGGCAGTTTTGAGTTGCCTAGGGTCCTGATCCCTATTTTTCTTGAAGGATTTTATTCTCCATTTCTGCATTTTAGGTATGAACATGAATGCGATATATCCGTACTTCTTCCCTGAGTAGAATGAAAACGCTTCAACCATAATATCTGGGGGTTTATGCGGGTTAAGCTCCCATGGTCGAGTGTTAATGTACTTTGGATCCTCTAGCATTCCTGTGTTAATGAAAGCAAGAAGCGCTTTCTCCGTAAGAATCTTGAAGTATTCCGCCCCCTTTTTAGCATCATAAGCCACGCTCACCAGGTTCGGGTCTTCGCACGCATCCACTAAGCTCCTGAGGTTGTCTTCTGCCCCCATTTATTTCCCTCCGGACTGGCAATGCCTCAAACATATCATTCCAAGAATAAAAATTATACGTTACATGCAAGGAAAAGCCAACAGGAAAGTTATACCGCTTCTATGCCTCCTTACACCCGGTGCCCATACTATCGTCTAAGTTGCCGCCTTGGTATGACTACAGGTGCAAATTTACCGCTGACCAGACTGATTAACTTCCGCTCACAGGCCTTCTAGGGCGGTCTGCCTTCCCTTGTCATGGCCATCAAGAGGAAGAGAGTCCCTTCTCCTTCAAACATTCGCAATCCATGATGCAAGAGCTTCGCGGTTGTTGGCCCGGGAACCACCGGAATGCCATCGGGAAATGCCCCACCTTGACCCCGACAATGTGCCTTTCTGAGTGTGTATGAGAACAGTTGAACTGTGCTGAAATAGTTGACACACGTCGGGAATAAGGATACTTTCATGATCGATTTTTTGAGGTATTCCATGGGGGGCGCAGCATGATCAACCGTTTCACCTTGCTTAGGAACATCGGGCAGTACCATTCAGTTGCCATTCCCCATCAGCTTCAAAAAATTAGCGTCATTTACGGGGAAAACGGAAGGGGGAAAAGTACTCTTGCAGCAATCCTCCGTTCCTACGCAACGGGTGATCCTCTACCCATCACCGAGAGGAAACGGCTTGGGGTCCCCGATACACCCCATATTGTCCTGGATTGCAGTACGGCGCAACAACCCGCGATGTTTCAGAACAACGCCTGGAGTAGAACCCGTCCCAACATCGCCATATTCGATGATGTATTCGTCAACGAGAACATCTACTCAGGTCTTTCTGTCGAGCCAGAGCATAGACAAAACCTGCACGAGCTGATCATCGGTGCGCAAGGGGTGGCACTTAACGGACAGGTTCAGCATTCCATCGCACTCATAGAAGAACACAACGCGGCATTGAGACGAAAGGCGGGGCTCCTCCCGACGGAACGCCGCGGTGGGCTTAGCGTAGACGACTTCTGCTTGCTTCCTCCCCAGGATGGAATCGACGATGCGATCGAGCGTGTACAACGGGAACTTGCGGCAGTTCGTGAGCAGGATCCTGTCCGAAACACGGGGGTATTTGAAAGTTTTGGCCTGCCGGCTCTGAACATGGAGGAAATCCAGAGGGTTCTACAGCAAGATCTGGAAGACCTTGATGTCGAAGCCGCAGCCAGAATTAAAGCCCGGTCACATGGGGTGCGGAACTAAGGAATAAAGTTCTAAAATTTGCCGACGTTGACGGTATTATGTTTAAAGCAAGACCTATCATAGACAATCGCAGGATGAAAGATGAAACCCTCGGTTTCCACCTTATCGATTGTTACAATCCTCAGCACACGATGTTCGACAACCAGTGAAATAGATAGTTAAATGAGGCAATGCCGCACTATACTTGCTTACTTAAGGATAGATGAGGGTCTGTTCCGCCTCTATGACCCTGCAAACGATTGCAAGTGGGATTCCAAAGGTGAACAAATAGCGGGGTGAGTTAATCAATAACGAGGTCTAATTATGGCGGCACCTGATGATAAAGTTGCGCTAAATTTTCTGGAAATCATAAAGCAGCCGTTCAAGGTGAGTTTCTACCTGAAAAAGGTGGTTGACCCTGACAAGCCATCACCCTATCCAAACGTTAAGCGATATAACCTGCCTGGAGATTTAACCAATCGGAATAGTGAGTTCGCGCCCTATTTTATTTCGGATACGGTCATCGGAGGTTTCGAATCCGTAACCATCGGCTCGTCTGTCAACAACGTCCTAACTCTCCATAAGCTATTCGAGAGTCTGGTTCGTAACTGCAGGAAGATACTGCGGGAAGGCACCGATTTTACAGTCGATGACGGTTTCAACAAGAGAGTAGATTTCATAATCTCGGCATCTGACCTCGGTAACGAGGTGATATGGTTGGAACCTTATTATCTGAACGTTTCTCAAAAATTCGGGTTCCTGATTGGGTTTCATTTCAACAAGGCTGAGGGGCAACAGTTCAATAAGGCTGTTCAGCAGAAGAGTCTCAGCCTGGGGCCGGACGGCAGGGAAAATATCAACTTCTATGCCGACATCTATAAAAAATTGCAACTGTTCATCGGCCATTACAAACCACGGCTATTCCCGCTTGAGGATGGAACCGACCTGACAACCACGTTCAGGGAGCTTACCAGCAAGCATCTGGAAGCCAAGAAGTACATTTTCAACAACAACCGGGTAGAGACCTCCCAGTTCCAGGGCATCAGGAAGCATGGCCCGCTCGTAAGGATGGCCGATAACAGCCTCATCTGTTTCATGTACCGGCCTGAAGACAAACCATTCTCCTACGAGCTGTTCCATGCCTTGAAAGGCGACAAGTTTGGCACTTTCCCTGGCATGGAGGCGATGTTCTCCTTTTCTCTGGGGAAAGAACACGTCACCGGTCTTCCTTTGGCAGATTATTCCCCGGAAACCATAGCCACCGCCATTACCCAATTGAAAGAGATTGCAGGGGACCGACCGACGTTACCCCTATTGCTCATCCCATGGTCAAGAATGGAGTGTACGCCTGAGGAAAACGATGCCTACTATCGTATCAAGCATCAGTTCCTGTCAAAAGGATTGCCCACACAATTCGTCAGCCTCCAGAGGATGCGGGCAAGGGACGGGCTCAAGTGGTCAATCTCCAATATCGGTCTTGGGGCATTCAGTAAGCTCGGTGGTCTCCCATGGAAGCTGCAACCCCGCCATGATAAATGCCTTATTATCGGTATTGGGCAGGCCCATAGGAAACAGGACGATGGCACCATATCGCGGTACTTCGCCTATTCTGTCCTGACCGACTCCAGCGGCCTCTACGACAGCATCAAAATCCTTTCCAAGTCAGAACAGCAGGACACCTATCTGAACGGCCTCACAGAAAACATCAAGGGTGTCATCAACAGCATGGCTGCAAAATACGACAAGTTCGTTATACATACGCCGTTCAAGCTCAGGTCTGAGGAGGTTGAAGCGCTGAAGGCGGGGTTAGTGGATGTCGGCGGGAAAGATATCGTCGTAATAAAATTCAACGAGCACAGCAAATATTTCGGGTTTGCCCTCGAAAACAACAGCAAAGTGCCGTTCGAAAGCTCATGCATTCCGCTGGGGAGGCGGCAATACCTCGTCTGGTTCGAAGGACTGCAGTACCACAACCCAACCGTCCGCCATCGTATTGCCAGACCAATGAATGTTGAGTTTATTCACTTCAGCGCTGAGGAGTTAAGCAACAGTGACGAAATCAGCTATCTACAAGATGCCATAAACCTATCGGGAGCCAACTGGCGCGGATTTAACGCCAAAACGTCACCGGTCTCGGTTTACTATGCAAAGATAATTGCGGACTATATCGGCCATTTCGACAAGCTTGGCCTCCCAGAGATAGATATTGAAAACATGCCGCCGTGGTTCCTATAGAAGGAGTCCCTATGGAATTCAGAAAAGATGAGGTGATATTTCTTCTAGGTGCCGGGGCAAGCGTTGATGCTGGTATCCCGGCATCCTGCGGCATGATTAGCAAATTGGAAGCCCTCCTCAGAACGCCATCGTGGAAGGGGTTCGAATCATTATACAATTTCGTGAAGTCAGCGATTATCTACGGTGATGGCATCAAGGGCAAGTTTGAGTACGCCAACTTTAACATTGAGCGGTTGGTGAACACCCTTGACGAACTGAGGAAAAGCGACGAACACCCGCTCTTCCCCTTTATCGGCTCCTGGAACCCCAAACTGCCGGAAGTCACTGATAATACCTTCGAGAAGCTTGGTACCTTCCGCAAAAAAATTGTCGAAGAGTTGAGTCAACAATGGGTTCACTCCGAATATGATGAGCACTCCCAGTACTTTGAAGGCTTGTCCAGGTTTCAAAAACGCTATAACCATCCGTTACGGGTCTTCACGCTGAATTATGACCTCTGTGTGGAGAAATCCTGCAAGGAGTCCGGTGTTGAGAGGGGGTTCGGAGAGGATAAATTTTGGGACTGGAAAATCTATGAAAACGAGGCTCAGCTCGAAAATAATATTTTTCTCTACAAACTCCATGGTTCTATAGACTGGATACGGGACGGAGGGAAGCTCACCTATAAGGACAAGGGCATACCTTCTGAGCAAATCGAAATAATTTTTGGTACTACGTACAAACTGCAGTACATCGACCCGTTCCTCTTCTTTGCCTATGAATTCAGGAAACGCCTGATGACTGAGGTTCAGCTGTTGATATGCGTCGGCTATGGCTTCGCTGATGAGCATATCAATGGCATCATCTCACAGGCGCTTAACGGCGACCATTCCCGAAAGATGCTGGTAATATCGCCATTTGACCCCCAAAAAGCTGACGAAACCCTGCAATGTATCCGCAACACCTTGAAATTGAGCTGCAACGACAATATAACCATGTGGAATCTCACTGCCAAGGAATTTTTTAATGACAAGTTGACCGTCGAAGAGCTGACCACGATTTTTCCAAAGGAGGAAGCTCCATTCGATGAGATAACTAGTTGATGTCTCAGCTCAAGGGAAACATGACATGACGGAATTGTCGGAAAAGCAGGAAATCGTTAAATCCCACTGTAACAGTTGCTTGGGGGAAAGAAACCACCATCTTCTTTTCCTGCACAAGTCCAAATGGAGTGACGATGAATGCGACATCTATGGCGATGACGTATATCAATTGCTGAAGTGCTGTGGGTGCGAGGCAATTATCCTGCGACACCAGTCACGTTTTTCGGAGGACTGGGACGAGGATGGCCTTGTCGTAACTACCAAGTACTACCCACCCGCCATTTCCAGAAAAAAGCCTTCCTGGTTCCGGGATATAATTTCATTCGGTGGCACCAAGTTCAGCCTCATAGAAGAGATGATTGATGAAGTATACGTAGCCATGCAGAACGGCAGTAACCGACTTGCCACCATGGGGATACGCGCCGTTATCGAGACCGTGATGATAGACAAAGTGACCGACCACGGCACCTTTGCCGCCAACCTAGATGAGATGTGCAAACAGGGGTATATTTCCGCCAAACAGAGGGAAAGGCTGGAGGTTGTTCTGGACGCCGGACATGCCACGATACACCGGGACTACTGCCCAAAACCTAGAGAACTCAACAATATCCTTGATTTATGCGAAAGCCTCATTGAATCCCTCTATATCCATGAAGTCAAAACCAAACGGTTAAGCGAAAAGATTCCCCCCAGACCTCCGAGACCACCGAAGAAGAAAAAGGACAGTAAACTTGAAGCTGTTCCGGCTAAACCGTAACATACTAACATCACGGTCAGAGATTTGATGGTGAAGTAGTGAAAAACTGCAGACAAACAGGGGCCTATCAAGGCCCCTATTGTATTAGGCCCCAAGCATGTCCCGTGGTCTCTCGAACTTATGGGGCATCCTTGACTGTACCAGAGAGGGGAGCGGTCACCTTCTAGGGACCCGTAGGGCTCCCCCGGATAACATTTCTCCTTCAACCGCGCCTCCACTCGAACGTCATGTTGGATTTGTTCCATCCCGGCGACCGGAGACTGAGGCAGCTCGGGTATAAGGGGGAATTCGATAAGATAAAGATGAGTTCCTGGCGCAGTTCGGCCAGTCCTCTGGCAAGCTTCGCTCTCAGCAACGACTATCTCAGGGAACTGGGATTGTTCGACCTCGGCAGGGTACGGACGGCAGCGACCGCCTCGTCTAAGCGAGGATAGGATGGACATGAGCCGTATACGAGGCCCGTACGTACGGTTCTGTGAGAGGGATGAGGCGAACCTGATCAGTTCGCCTCACCCTACTCGATTGTGGTGCCGTAGCAAATTCCGTAATAAATCATCGGATTCGGAAACCGCTGTTGACCGCTGTTGACCGCTGTCGAACCTTGCGTCACCTTGCTTTCGGCAAAGTGAGGAAAAGGATAGGGCGGCGAAAAGTTATGGCTTATTTTTTCGCAACCTGCATGGTAACGAAAATTTTTTACAAGGGGGGACCGAGGCGAAAACGACAGGGCATTACGTTACGACCGCCACGGCGGGGGAGCTTGAAAGCCTCCAAACTCTACCCGTGTGGAGCATTTCACTCAATCCTCCTGCACTCCATTCAATGGCAGCATCACGGTGAAGGTGGTCCCCGTTCCCACCGTGCTCTCCACGGTTATTTCCCCGCCATGTTCCCTGACGATCCCGCAGCTGATGGAGAGACCGAGTCCGGTCCCCTTTCCTACCTCCTTGGTGGTAAAAAAAGGCTCGAAGATGCGGCTGCGGATTTCCTCGGGGATGCCGCTTCCTGTGTCGGTAACGGTGACGTAGATGGCGCTGTTTTCCTGCCAAGCGCTTACCGTTATCTCCCCTTTCTCCTCTATGGCATGGGCCGCATTGACAATGAGGTTCATGAATACCTGGCTCAGTTTCTGGGGATAGCATCTGATCGCCGGCAGATCCCCGAACTCTTTCTTCAGAGTCGCCTTGTATTTGATCTCGTTCCAGATGATGTTGATTGTGCTCTCAAGGCAATCGGCTATGCTGGCGGTGGTGCATGTATCGTTCTTCCTGGAAAAACACTTCAGGGACTGAACGATGTTCTTGATTCTTTCGGCGCCGTCAAGTGATTCGCTGACCAAGTCGGGAAGGTCCCCGACGATATAGTCGATCTTCATCTGTTTTCTTAGGGACGCCATTTTTGACTGCTCCGAGCTGTCCAAACTGTCGATGATCTCACTCTGTGCCTGGATGAAATCGACGAGTCGAGCTTGGTATTTTGCCAGGGTTCCCAGGTTGCTGATGATATAGCCGGTGGGGTTGTTGATCTCATGGGCCACACCGGCCGCTAACTGTCCGATCGACGCCATTTTTTCCTGCTCGATCATCTGGTTGTGCGTTTCCTTGAGTTCGGTGTAGGCCTGGGCAAGTTCCAGGGCAGCCCGTTTCCTTTCGGTGATGTCGTTGATCGTCACTACAGCGCCCGGTTGTCCAAGCTCGCCAACATCGCTGTCGGGATAATAGGTTACGGATAGCCATCTCTTCGATGGTTCCAGGGGGAAATCGCAGCAATAAAAACCTCTTTCTTCACTGATCGAGGGCAGAAACAACTCCGTCTTTTCCAGCAGTTGTTGCCACTTCTGGCCGATGATCTCTCCATACGGAACCCCCATAAATTCGACTGTGGCGCGGTTACACCTTTTCACCCTTCCGTCCGGGGCGAGCAGAATGACCATTTCGTTGATGCAATCCATGGTCTTCTCCCATTCTCTCTTGACAGACTCGACCTGGCCGAAAAGAGCGGAGAGTTCTTCGTGCTTGCTCGTGAGTTCAGCCTGGCTCCTGAGGAGCTGGCGCTCGTTCTCCTTTTGGTCCGTAACATCGCGCACGGTCACTATGAGGCATTCCCTGTCTTTCAGGTCGATGGTGTCGGAGGACCAAAGGAAGGTGCGGATAAGGCCTGACTTGACACGTATGCTGACCTCGACGTTGCGGACAGCTCCCTCCCGATCCGTCTGGTCGATGATGATGGCGCGCTCCGCGGGATCGACCCAAAGGCCAAGTTCCACCGACGAGTGTCCGATGATCTCCTCGCGTGTATATCCCAGCATTCCGACGAAGGCCTCGTTGGCCTCGATGAACAAACCTTCTGCCTTCGTGTTGATAACTATGCCATCCGGGCTGGCATGGAATGCCTTGAAGAATTTCTCTTCCGACTTCTCCAGGGACTCCTCTGCGCTCTTTCTTTCCGTCAAGTCCTGCAGCGTCTCAATGACCGCGATCACTTCTCCTTTGCCGCTGCGGATCGGGACAGCGTCAAAAAAGAGGTATTGGTCCTTTCCTCCCTCATTACGAAGCCATTTCTCGCATTGCAAGCCGTCTTCGCCGAAGGTGGATTTTGCGCATCTCGCATAGAGATCGAGGGGGGCGCCGTCCAGCACCACATCTGCGAGAGTCGGCCGCCAGTGTTCATAAAAGCCCCGCCAGTGCCGATCGGTGCCGATGACCTCCGTTGCCCTGATGCCGGTCAACGCCTCGCAGGCCTTATTCCACACGAGCACCTTGTGATCGGGGGCCAGAACAAAACAGGGCACCGCCGAATCCTGGACCAACTTCAGCGAAAATTCCCTGCGTTCCTCCAGGTCCGTTGCTGCCCTTGCGATGATGGCCCAGACAAACGGGGCGGTGATAACCAACAGTAACAGTGCATCGGCAATCCCCTGATAGGCCTTCTGAGTATCCGGAATCACGAGCGGCATGAAAAAGTGCACCAGAGTTTCGACCGTGCAGGTCAGCAGCAGCTGGGTGACAATGAGGTGCCGCAAGGATGGCAGTTTCCCGTTGAAAATCTGGTGGGTATGCATGTGCTCTCCAGGTTCTCGGAACCAGGCGGATTACGGTGTTCATCGCCCTCGGCCGCCAGCACTATGCAGGCAGAGAAATCGAAACATAAAACTTATCGGCATTCGAGTCAAAACCATGAGCGAAACCGCTCCTCGCTTGTTCTCCCTGCTTCAGATGCTAAGATTTGTGGATTGCAATGTCGCCCTGGCGAGGGCAACCGAATGCACAGGCTGCAAGGAGAACCCATGTCCACCCCGAACCTTGACACAGAGAAACTCCGGTCGAATGAGGAATCAAGAGTCCATCAACAAATAGCTTTCGCCTCCGGGCTTTTCCAGGGAGACATCACTATACGCACAGTACTGGAGTCGCTTGCCGAAGGGGTGGTCATCATCGACAGCTCCGGGGTCATTCTGCTTGCCAATGAATTCGCCGGGCAGATGTTCGGCTATCCCGGGAGGGACCTCATCGGCAGGCCCCATGCCGTTCTGGTTCCCGAACGACTCCGCGAAATTCATAAAGAGCATATGGCGCGTTACTTCGCCGAGCCGCGAATCAGGCCAATGGGTATGCTTCTTGATCTGGTCGGCTGCCGCCAGGACGGAAGCGAGTTCCCTTTGGAAATCAGCCTTAGTTTTTTGGAGACCATAAAAGGCGTTCTCGTCCTCGCTTTTATCAGCGACATAACTCTTCGTAAGCAGATCGAAACGCGTCTTCGCAAGAGCGAGGAGCTGTTTCGTATCCAGGTTGAAATCGTCAAGGACTACGCGATTTTCACATTGGATCTGCAGGGAAACGTCCTGAACTGGAATGCGGGCGCTGAGCGCTTGAAGGGGTATCGGGCTGAGGAGATCGTCGGTAGGCACTTCTCCTGTTTTTACGCAGAAAAGGACAGGAACGCAGGTGCGCCCGAAGATGAACTCAAAAAAGCCGCAGATCAGGGGCAGTTTGCAGAAGAATGCTGGCGAATCCGTAAAGACGGCAGCGGGTTTTGGGCGGATATCGTAATTACCACGCTCTATGATGAAAGCGGGAACCCGTGGGGGTTCTCGACCGTGACCCGCGACATCACGGAACGCAAAAAAGCGGAAGAGGCTTTGAGTTTCAGTGAGGCGCGATACAGGGCGCTATTTCGTGATAACCCCACCATGATCTTTACCGTCGATAGCGAGGGAACCATACTTACAGCCAATCCCTTTGCTGCATCCGAACTGGGCTATACCGTGGACGAGCTGGAACGCCAGCCGGTGCTGAAACTGCTCCACGAAGATGATCGAGAAGCCATGATGAAGCAGTTGCAGATGTGTCTGAAAAATCCCGATGAGGTGCACCGATGGCAGTTTCGCAAGATCCGTAAAGACGGCACCCTTTTATGGGTGGAGGAAATAGCACAGGCGGTGAGCGGTTTGGAAGGAGGGCGCGCTGTTCTTGTGGTTTGCCAGAATGTCACCGAACGAAAGCGCGCGGAGGAGGCGCTGCGAAAATCGGAGATGAAGTTATCCAAGATCTTCCACTCTGTCCCCGTTCTCATTGGCATTACGACGGTGGCGGAAGGGAGATGTGTCGATATGAACGAAAAAGGGCTGCAGACCCTGGGGTACCGGCGCGAGGAGGTCATCGGCAGGAGCACCCTGGAACTAGGTATCTGGGAAAGCGAATCGGTGCGGGACCAGGCGACGCGGATTCTGCTCAAAGAGGGCATGGTCCGGGATATGGAAATGCACTTCAGGGGCAAGAGCGGCATGGTTTTTACGGGGGTACTGTCTGCGGAACTCATCGAGTTTGATGGCGAACAGTACATGCTCAGCGTGATAAACGACATAACCGAGCGAAAACGGATGGAAGAGGAGATTGTCAGGCTGAACGCCGACCTGGAGGCATTCAATTACACCGTTGCCCATGACTTGCGCCAACCGCTAAATGTCATAAGCAGTTACTGCCAGATGATTGAGAGAATATGTCGCGACCAACTCGGCGATGAATGCATGGGGTACGTCCAGGGGGCCTACGACAGCGCCTTGCGGATGGATCGTCTCATCGGGGCCCTGCTGAATTTCTCGCGCCTCGCCCGCGTCGAACCGCGCCGGGAAACGGTTGATTTGTCCGCAATGGCGCATGGGGTGGCTGAGGGGTTGAAACAGACGGAGCCTGGGCGGCAAGTGAATTTCGAAATCGCAGACGGGATTTTGGCCAATGGCGATGCGAGCCTGCTGCGGGCAGTCCTGGATAACCTCCTGAGCAACGCCTGGAAGTACACCGGCATGAAAGAGCAGGCAGTCATTGAATTCGGCGTCAGAGATGTCGACGGAGTGCCGACTTATTTCGTCCGGGACAATGGAGCCGGGTTCAACATGGAAGATGCCGATAAGCTCTTTACCCCTTTTGAGCGCCTCCCGGAGACGGAAAACCAGAGAGGCTTCGGAATCGGCCTGTCGACGGTGGAAAGGATCATCGGGCGCCACGGAGGGCGGGTGTGGGCCGAGGGGATACCGGGTAAAGGGGCATGTTTCTACTTCACCCTCGAATTGAAATTGAAATAGTCATCGGTGCCGATGCTGTTAAAGCCTTCTTTGCCGGCTTACTTTTCCTTTCCTCTGGCCGCACTTGCTAAGGCATTGTAAACTACTGTAACAGCATGGTAAAACTAATATTAGACCGTATTTTCTAACAGTGGGGGCAATTGTCTACAGTAATTGCTTAAAAACTTTGATATAAGTGGCTCCAAATCTATGGAGGCTTTAAGCGTGACGATCGAAGAGGCATTTGGCATAGTCATACGGAGACTGAGGAGAGAGCGCAATTTCTCTCAAGACAAGTTGTCCGTTGCCAGTTGCCTGGATAGAAAATTCATCTCGAACATCGAGGGGGGGAAGCAACAGCCAAGCCTCGTCTCCATCTTCGCCCTGGCGAGCGCTCTCAACACCTCAGTTTCCAGCATCATCTACGAGGCCGAGTTCATCCTGAAGATGAACAGCCCGGAAAAACTGAGAAATGAGGCAGAGGCTGCCAAGATCGATTGGATTAGCAGCATGGAGAACATGATGAACAAGGCATTCAACTGCTATAAGGGGAATGAAACTATTCTGATCGTGGACGATGAAAAGCAACTCAGGGATATGCTGTCGGATTTTCTGAGCAGTTACGGATACACAGTCATAGTTGCCGAGGACGGGCTGGACGCGCTTGAGAAGTACAAGAGCAATTTGTCGAACATCAACCTCGTGGTAATGGACGTCGTAATGCCGAGGAAGGACGGGATTTCCTGCTTCAAGGAGATTAAAAGCCTGCATCCCGCAGCGAAGGTGATTTTCATGAGCGGCTATCGTCCCGACCATCTGCAGGCTCGCGACGATATCAGACTGATTCAGAAGCCTTTTTCCCCGGTGGAAATGATAAAGACGATCAGGAGTGCGCTTGAGGTGGAGACCTGCATCCCTTGCGCTGAGTGAGAGGTACTTTTGCACGGGGAGGGCTGGATACTGGAAGGGGGTGGTTCCTTGGGAACTGCTCCCTTTTTTTATCCTGGCGTCATCCCATCTGGAAGAGGAGGCTCAGGGCCCAGGCTGTGAAGAGGGTGGAGGAGAACCATACGATGGCGCGCGGGGTGATGTCCTTGGGGATGTCGATGTAGGGGCGCTCTCCCCTGAGCGACTGGATCTTGTACTCTATGGTCTGCTTGCCGTGCACGAAAACCACGATGGAGACCGGAAACCAGATGGCCCCGGTGACGTTCAAAAGGATGCTGATCGGGCCGCTTAAGTGTTCGCCGCTGGAGAGCATCAGGGCGAGAGTCGTGCCGGAGAGGAAAGCTGTGGTCTTTGTGGCGTACGGAATGTTCATAATCGGTCCGGTGCCATTTTAGATTTGAGCAGACCAATAGAGCAAAACATACAAAACAACATTAGCAACCGATTCGGTGCAAAGAAAAAATCGGGTTGCTTGGAAGAACTGTCGACCTTCAAGCGGGTCATGAAGTAAGGAGTTGAACGCATACCGTTTCTGCCAGGGGCAGACGAAGGGGCTTTGCCGATAAGGCTGAGCCTCTTTTTTTGTTTCAATGATATCGGGAGGGTAGAGGCACCGTGACGGGCGAGGCGGCTTCCGGGGGTTGACACCGGCAACCGCGTTGTGGTAGCTAGGTGGGGTAGCTTGAGGGTAAGTGCCTGATTTAGGGAGGTTTTATTTGAAAGATACAATGTTGTGCCGCAGGATGTTCCTCAAATCGTCCGCGTTCTTCGCTGCCACGCTTCTGGGCGCCAAGTCCGCTTTCTGCAGGATTGCTGACAGTGCCGGGCTCCCCGAAGGGAAGCTGTCGCTGTTCAACACCAACACCAGGGAAAGGCTCACCGTCACCTATCGCGACAGTCTCGGGGAGTACTGCGACGAGGCGTTGCAGGCCCTGAACTGGCTTTTCCGCTGCCACAACACCGACGAGGCCACCGCCATGGACCTGCGGGTCATCGAGTACCTGAACCGGCTCGATAACACCCTCGGCGGCGGCAACGAGATCCACATCATTTCCGGCTACAGGTCTCCCTCTTACAACGCCATGCTGCGCGGCAAGTCGAAGGGGGTGGCAAAGGACAGCTATCACATGAAGGGAATGGCGATCGACCTCGCCATACCGCGTTTCGGGCTGGACCAGATCAGGCGCACCGCGCTCGCCATGGCCGCAGGCGGGGTCGGCTACTACCCCCGCGCCGGCTTCGTGCATATCGATGCCGGGAACTTCAGGGCGTGGTAAAAATCCTCTCTTGCCCTCCCCGAGCGGTGGCAGGGTGGGATCGCCACCCTCCTTGTGCATCTGCCGATGGCTGACAGAGCACCATTAATACGGGAGGCGGAGGGAGGCGCAACCTGGTAGGGGCGTACGCGGGATGGGTTACCCGAAGAGCTTCGTCTGCACGAGGTAGGCGGCGACACCGCAGAAATAGCCGATGAGCGCCAGACCGCTGATCCGCTTCACATACCAGAAGAAGTGGATCTTTTCCAGACCCATCGCGGCAACACCTGCCGCCGAACCTATGATGAGGATCGAGCCGCCAGTACCCGCGCAGTAGGCCATGAACTCCCAGAGAAAACTGTCGGGCGGATACTGGGCCAGGCTGTACATCCCCATGGACGCCGCCACCAGCGGCACGTTGTCCACGATGGCGCTTACGATGCCTATCAGCGTTACGATGACGTCCAGGCGCCCTACCGTCTGGTTCAGCCAGGTGGCGAGTGCGTTGAGGATATGGGTGTGCTCCAGGGTTGCTACCGACAGCAGGATCCCTATGAAGAAGACTATGGAACTCATGTCGATCTTCATCAGGGCGTGCGCCAGGGTGAGGTGGATCTTGTCGTCCTCCTCCTTGTTGCGGTGCACCAGGTCGCCAACCAGCCAGAGAATCCCCAACCCGAACAGAATCCCCATGAACGGGGGTAGGTGGGTCACGGTCTTGAAGATGGGGACCGAAACCAAAATCCCGATTCCCATGCAGAACATCAGATTCCGCTCGAACGGGGCGGTCTGCGGCTGGCCGTTCCCCTCGGCCCGGGCCGGCGCGACCACCTCCCGCCCTTTAAGCATCCAACTCACCACGAGCAGCGGCACCATAAGGTTGATCAGCGAAGGGATCAGGACTCCCTTCATGATCGCCAGTGTCGTGATCTGTCCACCTATCCAGAGCATGGTGGTGGTGACGTCCCCGATCGGGGACCAGGCGCCGCCGGCGTTGGCGGCGACGACGATCATGCCGGCGAAGAAGAGACGGTCTTCGTGGTTGTCGAGGAGCTTCTTCATGAGCGAGATCATGACGATGGTGGTGGTCAGGTTGTCCAGCACCGAGCTCAGGAAAAAGGTGACGAATCCCACCAGCCACATGAGCGAAGAGAGTTTGGTGGTCCTGATCCGGGAGGTTATCACCTCGAAGCCGTTGTGCGCGTCGACCACCTCGACGATGGTCATCGCCCCGATCAGGAAGAAGACGATCTGCGCCGTTGAGGCCAGCGACTCGTTCAACTCGTGCCCTACCTGGTGGTGGTCGCCGCTGGAAAGCGCATAGACGCTCCAGAGCAGCCCGGCCCCCAAGAGGGCGGAGGAGGACTTGTTGATCTTGATCGGATGTTCCAGCGCGATTGCCGCGTAGGCAATGACGAAGATGACGACGAGCATGGTAAGCATCGGTTTCCCCTACATGAAAAGGATGAAAAAGCGGGTTGGCAAAACGGGGCGTTTGCGCTACGCGTCGCCGCAGGGAGTCTGCAACGAGTTGGCAATCAGCATGCCGCCGATGCCACCGTAGATCAAGCCGCTTCCGCCGCCTGCCAGAAGGAAGCTTAATCCCGTGCCGAAAGCGGCTCCCGCCAGCAACGCGCCGCTCACCAGGCCTACCAGCCCCAGGACGGCTCCTCCCAACGCGGTATTGCCGGTTCTGCGTGCCGTCCAAGCGCCGACGGCCCAGACCATGAGAGTGTAAACAGCATAGCCTCCCAGTGCCCAGCGGGCCGAGAACTCGTCCGTCAAGCCGAGACTGCTAACGGCGGTGGGGAGTACTGTGGCGTTGAAGCTCACTCCCGCGGTCGCACCAAGTAAGACCGCCCCGACACTGCGAAGGCGCACCTTTTTTAAGCTGGACAGGATGAAGTTGTTGAAACGTTTGATCATGTTCTCTCTTGTGGGCATCGGATCGGCGGTAACATTCATAACCCAACTCCTCGATAAGGTAAAGCGTTTGTTAAGGCGGCCGCCCCGAAGGGCAGCCGCCGGTTAGGTTCCGCTTGTGGGCGGAAGGTTAATGTGAGGTGGGAGGAGTGACCAGCTTGCCCGGGTAACGCAGGCTTCCAACCAGGTCCTGGATTTCCTGGGGAGGTTCCTTGGTGAATTTGCCGACCACCCACATGCAAACGAAGTTCAGTGCTGCGCCGACGGTGCCGATCCCTTCCGGCGAGATGCCGAACCACCAGTGGTCCTTGTTGTTGAGTTCGGGGGCCACGAACTTGAAGTAGCTGATGTAGGCTGCGACGAAGAGGATGCCTACCGCCATGCCGACCAGCGCCCCTTCCTTGTTGGCTTTCTTGTTGAAAATACCCATCAGGATGCAGGGGAAGAAGGAGGCGGCCGCAAGACCGAAGGCGAAGGCGACCACCTGGGCCACGAAGCCTGGCGGGTAGATACCGAAGAGACCGGCGATGCAGACCGCGACGCCTGCCGCACCGCGTGCCCACCAGAGTTCTTCCTTCTCGGTCATGTCCGGTTTGACGATGGCCTTCATCAGGTCGTGCGAGATTGCTGCGGAGATGACCAGCAAGAGACCGGCAGCGGTGGAGAGTGCTGCGGCCAGACCGCCTGCGCCGATGAGACCGACCACCCAGTTGGGGAGCTTGGCGATCTCCGGGTTGGCCAGAACCATGATGTCCTGGTCGATCTTGACCTCGTTCTTGGTTTTAGGGTCGTCCCATTTCCCCTTGGCGATCTGCATGATGCCGTCGCCGTTTTTGTCTTTCCATCCCACGAGGCCGGTCTTCTCCCAGTTCTTGAACCAGGACGGCGCGTTGGCATATTCCACGTTGTGGACGGACTTGATGAAGTTGGTGCGGGCGAAGACGGCTATCGACGGAGCGGTGGTGTAGAGCAGGGCGATGAAAAAGAGCGCGTAACCTGCGGAGGAACGGGCGTCGCGCATCTTCGGCACGGTGAAGAAGCGGATCAGGATGTGCGGCAGGCCGGCGGTGCCGATCATCAGCGACATGGTGATGAAGAAGACGTCTATCCTGGGGCGCTGCCCCGAGGTGTAGGCGGCGAAACCCAGGTCTTTTTGGAGACCGTTCAGCATGTCCAGCATGTATTTCCCCTGGGCGGAGGGGTCGTGCAGCAGTGCGGCGCCGCCGGCCGAAATCTGGGAGCCCATGCCGAGCTGCGGGATCGGGTTGCCGGTGAACTGCATCGAGATGAATATGGCGGGGATCAGGTAGGCGGTGATCAGGACGCAGTACTGGGCGACCTGGGTGTAGGTGATTCCCTTCATCCCGCCCAGGGTGGCGTAGAAGAAGACCAGCGCCATGCCGACGACGACCCCCATGTTGATGCTGACCCCCATGAAGCGGGAGAAGACCACGCCGACGCCGCGCATCTGTCCCGCCACGTAGGTGAAGGAGACGAAGATGGCGCACATAAGCGACAGGACACGGATGGAGTTCGAATAGTACCGGTCCCCCATGAACTGCGGAATGGTGAACTTGCCGTACTTACGCAGGTAGGGGCCGAAGAGCATGGCCAGGAGGACGTACCCCCCGGTCCACCCCATGAGGTAGAAGGAACCGTCGCGACCCAGGAAGGAGATCAGGCCGGCCATGGAGATGAAGGACGCCGCCGACATCCAGTCCGCGCCGGTCGCCATGCCGTTCATGATCGGCGGAACCGACTGTTCCGCGGCATAGAAGTCGCCGGTCGTCTTGGCGCGCGCGGCGATGGCGATGTAGATGTACAGGGCAAAACTGAGGCCGGTAAGAATCCAGGTCCAGGTAAGAATACTCATAGTTGTCACCTCGTGGTTGAGAGTTTCGTCGCGTCGGTGTTACCCCTCGTGAACATCGTATTTTTTGTCCAGTTGGTTCATGCTGTAAACGTAGGTGCCGATGAGCACGACGAAGGTCACCAGGGAACCCTGGTTGGCGAACCAGAACCCGACAGGGAAACCGCCTATGTAGAAGGCGTCGAGCTGGTCCACTATGAGGATGCCGCAGAAAAATGAGACGAAAAACCAGATACCTAGATGGATGGCGATGATGACGAGGTTTTCCTTCCAGTACGCTTGTAACTCCTTGGTTGCATGGATTGACATGTTTACCTCCCGTCTGTCGATTGAGCTGCGGTTTAGTGGCTCTGTCTGGCGGTGTTCTTTCCTGCCTCCTTTCCTTTGGATGTGTTTCACTATGCGGGGCAGTAGCCGAAGCTTCCCGACAGCAGATCCGCCCCTTCCTTCAACGTCGGAATGATTTCCTTCTCTAGGCGCTCAGTCATGATCCTGAACGAAGGGCCGATCAGGATGATGGCGCCGACGACCGCGCCCGAATAATCCCTTACTGCGACAGCGACGCTGATTATCCCTTCTCCCAATCCCCCCTTGTCTACCGCGACCCCCTTGTTGCGGATATCCTCCAGTTCCAGTTCGAGCTTTTTCAGTTCCAGGTTCCCCTTGTTCCTCCCTATTTTCTTCAGCAGTCTTTCAACGAGTTCACGGGAGTCCAGGCACCTCATGACTTTCCCCGCTGCGTTGGTGAAAAACGGGAGCAGACGCCCGAGCAGAGACGCGGTCTTGACCTGCCGGTGGCTGTCCGCCATGTCGAGGAAGAAGACCTCGTCGTCCTTGGGTATGGTCAGGTAGATAGCCTCGTCCAGCGTGTCGGCGAGCTTCACCAGCACGGGGTGCGCTGCGTTGATGACGCTCATGTTGCTGAGTTGCTTCTGTGCCAAGTTCGCGTGGCTGAACACAAGCCGGTAATGATCTTTCAGCCTTTCCACCTGACCTCCGGTGCAAAGGGTTTTCAGGATGCGGGACGTCTTGTTGTCTGACAGGCCGATCCGGGAGGCTATCTCGGAGACCTTCACCCTGTCCTGGGCCGCGGTCAGTATTTCCAGAATTTCATCCGTCTTCTCTTTTTCCTTATTCTTTCCAATCCTGAAACTGATCGTTTTTCGCATGTTTGTACCTCGATGCTACGAACAGCAGGCCGCAACAGCCTGGCACATGCACATCGGCCTTTGCTTCATGCACCCCTGAACCCCAAACACGGCGGTTTGGACCCAGGGAGAGAAGATGGCGGTACACCTACGTTTGACGCGACTTGGTGCAAGGCGCGACTTAGTGCAAGGCGCGACTTAGTGCAAGGCCTTGCTGATTGACAGCAACCTATGCCTGCGAAACGTGGAGGAGCTTTTAGAGTGCTGCGGTGGCGAGTGTGGGTGGGGCTCGGTCGTGTAATTGGGATAAGAGGTTGGTGAGGCCGGAGTGAAACGCGGGGGCGGGGGGGAATGCTTTATTGACGATTGTGGATTTGGAAGAGACAAGCCGGGAGGGAGGGGCTATGGGTCTCCTGGGCGCAACGATGATCTCTTTTTGCTGCCAGGTGGTGGTTATTTCCGATGCGGGTTTGAAATCGGGGCAGACGTCCCCGCAGAAGGAAAGGGGGGCGGTGAGAAACATCGTAAGAAGGACTAACTGGATGATTAGCCTGTACATTTTGAAGCCCACTGCTGCCGGTTGTTGGACCGTTTCGATTCGAATCCAGAAAATTGGCAGCCTTTATGGTGCAAACATATAACAACTTTATATTTTTGGCAATAACTTTTTTAAAAAAAGATATCGAAGGAGGTTTTTGCGTGTAAATGTCCGTAATTCAAAATGATATGTGTTTTACTAATCTGCGCAGCGTATTTGCTTATCTTTACGGTAAACAAACATCGTGGCTTTATTCATGCCGCGGAGAGCACTTCGGCGGCGCTGAGAGGGGGTTGCACTGTTGCTAAATGACTGTTTTATGGTAATCATTAGCTTGCGTATGCGATAGAACTGTGTTTTTCAATTAATATGGGCGGCAGCCGGAGAACGGGGGGGGCCTATTTCCCTTGCCAGGCCACGCGAAACGGTAAATAATACGGCACCTTTCATGTGCCGCACAAAAGAAGACGGGGGGGCGATGCCATATAACGTACCCGAGGACAGCGTGCTTTTTGTTCGCGTCGGAACCCTCTGCAGGAGGGCGCTCATCAGCTGCCGTCCCGAAATGACACTGCTCGATGCGGCCAGGCTGATGCAAATGCACGACATCACCGGTTTGGTGGTCGTCGAAAACGAGAGGCCGGTCGGTATTTTCTCGATCCGCGACTTCAGAAGACTGGTGGCGAACTCGGGCGGCGATCTTTCAGGGCTGACCGTCAGACGCGGCATGACCTCCTGCCTTATCACGATCAGGGATCAGGAGTACGCCCTTAATGCCATCTTCACCATGGCCCGGCACAACATACACCGTCTCGGTGTTGTCGATGCCGACGGTAGCCTGGTTGGCATGATCAGCGACACCGATCTGTTGAGCCTGCAGACAAAGACCCCCCTCTATCTGAGCAGCGAAATCGACGCGGCGACATCGATAGAGCAGTTGCGCGCCATCGGCTGCAAGATCCTCGACACCGTGGTGCTGGCGACCAAGGCGGGAGCCGACATCCGCGGGCTGGTGCAACTCATCTCGCATTTCAACGACGAGATGACCCAGCGTCTGATTTACCTGCTCGATAAGGAGGAGGGGATCGTCCTGCCGGCGGGGGCGGCCTATCTGGCCCTTGGCAGCGAAGGCCGCGGTGAGCAGACCCTGAGGACAGATCAGGACAGCGCCATAGTCTACGCCGACCGTCTCCCGCCGGAGCAGATCCGTTCCATGGAAAGGTTCGCCAGGCGCATGGTCGAGGCGCTGGAGATCCTGGGAGTCCCCCCTTGCCCGGGCAACACCATGGCGAGTAACCCGCAGTGGCGCCACAGCCTCTCGGAGTGGAAGGAACTGATCGATCGGTGGATTTCGGTACCCAAACCCGAGCACATGGTGAATTTCGGGATGTTTCAGGATCTGCGGGCGATGCACGGCGACAGCTCGCTGGAGCAACAGCTGCATGACCAGATCCTGGCGGGGGTGGAGCGCAACGCCATGTTCCTTGCTTTTGTCGCCAGAAACATACTCCGTTTCCCGCCGCCCCTCGGCATGTTCGGCCGCTTCAGGGTCGAGAAGAATGGGGAGCACAGAGGGAAGATAGATCTCAAGAAGGCGGGGATCTTCGCCATCACCGAGGGGGTGAGTCTCCTGGCACTTGAGGCGGGGATAGTCCGAGGCACCACCTGGGACAAGCTGGAACTGCTCGAGAAACGGGGGATACTCTCCGGCGCCGATCTGGAGACGGTGGAGGATTCCTTCAACTACCTGGTCCGGCTCCGGCTGCAGCGGCAACTAAAGGCGCTCGCCGCCGGCAACCCGCCTTCGAACCACGTCGATCCGCTGGTGATGCCCGACAGGGAACGCGACGCGTTACGGGCGGCGCTTAAGGGAGTCGGCACCTTCCTGAACATCATCCGCAATCACTTTCAGTTGAACCTGGTTTCCCGCTGAACCGGACCGGCGCCCTCCGTCGCGCAGGGAGTTCTGGGAGTTCTGGGAGTTCTGGGAGTTCTGGGAGTTCTGGGAGTTCTGGGAGTTCTGGGAGTTCTGGGAGTTCTGGGAGTTCTGGGAGTGCTGGGAGTGCTGGGAGTGCTGGGAGTGCTGGGAGTGCTGCGACCCTGCAGCATAAAGCTGCCGCTCGCAAAAAAAGGGGGGCCTGTCCATCGACAGGCCCCCTTTTTGTTTGCTTGCGTCTCTATCCTAGTACCCCAGTGCGTGCGGCAGCCAGAGGGAGATGATCGGCACGTAGGTGACCAGCAGCATGAAGCCCAGCATCGCCATCAGCCAGGGCCACACGGCCACCGTTAGTTCCGATATCCCCATCTTGGTTATCCCGCTCGCCACGTACAGGTTGAGGCCCACCGGCGGGTGGCACATGCCGACCTCCATGTTGACCGTGATCAGCACGCCGAAGTGGATCGGATCGATGCCGAGCTGCATAGCCACCGGGAAGAGGATCGGGGCGAGGATCAGGATGATGGAGGAGGGCTCCATCACGTTTCCGGCCAGAAGCAGCAGCACGTTGGTGACCAGCAGGAACGGAACGATGCCCAGGTGATGCCCGATGATCCAGTCCGCCATGAGCTGCGGGATCTGCTCGTGGGTCATCAGGAAGGAGAAGAGCACCGCGTTGGTGATGATGTAGAGCAGCATGGCCGACATGCTGGCGGAGTCGAGAAGCACCTTCGGTATCTTCTTGAACGGGACGTCGCGGTAGACGAAGACGGCGATGACGAATGCGTACACCGCGCTCATGGCGGCCGCCTCGGTCGGGGTGAACAGGCCGCTGTAGATGCCGCCCAGGACGATGACGATGAGGAGCAGACCCCAGACGCTCTCGCGGAACGCCTTGGCGCGCTCGCCCCAGGTGGCTTTCTGCATGCGGGGGTAGTTGTTCTTCCTCGCCCTCCACCAGGAAACTGCCCCCAGGAGGGTAGCCAGCATCAGCCCCGGGACCACGCCGCCCATGAACATCGCGCCGACCGAGGAGTTGGTGGCGACGCAGTAGATGACCATAGGGATGGAGGGAGGGATCAGGATGCCGAGCGAGCCGGAGGTGGTGATGACGCCGGCGCCGAAGCGTTTCGGGAAACCGGCGCGCACCATGGCGGGCAGCATGACCGAGCCGATCGCCACGACGGTTGCGGGGCTGGAGCCGGAAACGGCCGCGAAGAGGGCGCAGGCCATGACCCCGGCCAGGGCCAGACCGCCGTGCCAGTGCCCCACCATGGAGGTGGCGAAGTTGATCATGCGCTTGGCCACGCCGCCGTGGGTCAGGAAGTTGCCGGCCAGGATGAAGAACGGGATCGCCATGATCTCGAACTTCTCGATGCCGGTGAAGAGCTTCATGGCGACCGCTTCCGTCGGCACGTTGGCGAAGAAGAAGAGGAAGGTGAGGACGGTGAGACCGAGGGCGATGGAGATCGGCATCCCGGTCAGCATGAGCGCGAGCAGCAGGGCAAAGACGATGCCGGTGCTGCCGAGCATGGCTATTGCTCCAAGCGCTACGGCGATGGCCAATAACCAGGTCGCCGTCTTCTTCTTGGAAAACTGCTCCCAGCCAGCTACTGCAGAACTCATTTCGCACCCCCATCTTTGCCGTCTTTTTCAAACTTGTGTTGTTCGTATTCTTCGAGCGCTTCCGTGGAATCCAGGACCGGCATCTCCTCGACCCCGTCCACGTGGGTGTGGTCGTGGTGCGGCAGCTCTCCGGTGCGCAGGAAGCCCAACCCGACCTGAAGGAAGCGGAAGCACATCAGGTACGACCCGAGCGGAACCGCCGAATAGATGATCCAGGTCGGCCACTCCAGGTCAGGAGTGACAGGCCCTTCGTAGAGTTCACCCACGGCCATCCCCAGCTTGTTCAGCACGGCGTAGTGCATGCCGTTTTCCCAGACGAACTTGGCTCCCAGGGTGCCTATGAGGCCGGTGAAGAGCGCGCCGCCGAGGATGGCGATCACGACGGTGGTCTTGCGCCACGAATCCGGCATGCGGGTCACGAGCACGTCGACCCCCACGTGTATGCCGGAGCGGACGCCGTAGGCGGCGCCGAACTTGGCCATCCAGACGAACATGTAGATGCAGAGTTCCTGGGCCCAGCTCATGTTGATGGTGAGCAGCCAGTCCTGCAGGCCGGGGATTGGCACGCCCGACAGATAACGATGGGCAACGGCAACGGCAATTATGAACGTCGCTGCGCCGATGAGGAAGGTGATGATGATTTCCTCAAGGTGGTCAAGATACTTCATCATGATGGGCGTCTCCTGGAAATCTCGATAAAAGGCCGCTGCGTGGCCGCAGCGGCCCCCATGTCACTTTGAAGCTTGGAACTAGTTCGGGTTGTAGCCGGTGGCCGCGTAGACTTCCTTCACTACGTCTGCTCCGATGCGTGCCGTGTGCTCCTTGTGCGCCTTGTCCATGGTCTTCTTCCAGACCGCGCGCTCCTGCGGGGTGAGCGTGATCAGCTGGCTGCGACCGGACTTCTTGACCGCCGCCAGGGCGTCGTCGTTGTCCTTCTTGGCGACGTCGTTGGCGTACTTGGTTGCGTCTTTCATGCAGCCTTCCAGGATGGTGCGGATGTCGGCCGGCAGCCCAGCCCAGAACTTCTTGTTCACGATGACCGCATAGCCCAAGTAGCCGTGGTCGGAGAGGGTCACGTACTTCTGAACCTCGTGCATCTTCTGGGTGTAGAGGTTGGACGGCGGGTTCTCGGTGCCGTTGACGACGCCGGTCTGCAGCGCCTGGTACACCTCGGAGAAAGCGAGCACCTGCGGGTTGGCGCCCATGGAGCGCATCTGGGTGTCGAGCACCTTGGAGGACTGGATGCGCATCTTCTGCCCCTTGAAATCTTCCGGGGTCTTGAGCGGCTTGTTGGCGCTCATCACCTTGAACCCGTTATCCCAGTAGGCGAGACCGAGGATCCCTTTTGCTTCGAGCTTCTTGAGGAGTTTGGCGCCTACCGGACCCTGGGTCACCTTGTGCAGTTCCTGGTAGTTGTCGAAGATGAAGGGGAGGTCGAACACTTCGAATTCCTTCACGCCCAGCGGGGCGAACTTAGCCAGCGACGGAGCCAGCATCTGTACCGCGCCAAGCTGCAGTGCCTCCATCTCTTCCTTGTCCTTGTAGAGCTGGCTGTTGGGGTACACCTCGATCTTCACCCGCCCCTTGGTGCGCTCCTCCGCGATCTTCTTGAAGTAGTCGGCGGACTGCCCTTTGGGGGTGTGCTGTGCGACGACATGGCTGAACTTGATCACTATCGGTGCCGGCGCAGCAATGGCGGTCATCGGCAGGGCAAGCGCTGCCATCATGGCCAAACTTTTAAAACATCCCTTCAGGTTCATAGGTGTTCCTCCTTGGTTGGTGTGCTGTGTGTTGTAAATGTTTAATTAATTGTCGGGACGTTGTGGCCTGCTGCTAAAGTTGCGATGCGTATACGATACATTGTTATATTGCAACTGCGGTGCCATTCATTAACTGCTGCAACTATCCGTTTTCTTTAAGGTGGTGCTGGCAGAATAACGGTTGAGAGTGGCGGAGGTGGCCGAAATTCGCCACCGGGATGGCGGATAGTTGCCAGAACATGGGGTGGGAGGATGATTAGCAAATAGAGGGTGCGTCGGGCGGGAAGGCGTTGGGGTGGTTGGGGTTGGTTAATCTGGGAGGTGTGGGAAGTATGGGAAGTATGGGAAGTATGGGAAGTATGGGAAGTATGGGAAGTATGGGAAGTATGGGAAGTACTTCCCTCGGTTTACAGCCCGTACTTGTCCATCTTGTAGCGCAGGGTGCCGCGCGGGATCTTGAGGTTGGCAGCTGTTTGCAAGACGTTTCCTCCCGCTTTCCGGAGGGCCTGCTGGATCAGGGCTTTCTCGATGTTGCAGATCGCCTCCTCAAGCCCCAACCCTGCTGGCATCGCAACTGCGGGCAGCGCTCCCTCCGCTGCGGCGGCGTCGCTGAAATGCGCATTCCTGATTTCCGCCGGCAGGTGCTCGGGCAAGAGGGTGGGACCGCTTCGCATGATGCAGATGCGCTCGATGACGTTTCTGAGTTCCCGGACGTTTCCGGGCCAGGCGTACTGCATCATCAGCTGTTCGGCCTCGGGTGAAACATCCCGGAACCCGCGCCCGAAGGCCCGGCTGAAGCTGTCCAGGAAGTAGCCGGCGAGAGCGGCGATGTCGGAGGTCCGCTCGCGCAGGGGCGGGATATGGATGGGGAAGACGTTCAGGCGGTAGAACAGATCCTCGCGGAAGCTCTTCTCCGCTATGCGCTGCAACAGGTCCCGGTTGGTCGCGGCGATGACGCGGACGTCTATGTCGATGTCCTTGACGGCGCCCACCCGGCGTATGGTCCTCTCCTGCAGCACGCGCAAAAGCTTCGCCTGCATCGCCATGTCCATCTCGCCGATCTCGTCCAGAAAGATGGTCCCTCCGTGCGCCTCCTCGAAGAGTCCCTTCTTCCTGCCGCTGGCGCCGGTGAAGGATCCCTTCTCGTGCCCGAACAGTTCGCTCTCAAGAAGCGAGGCCGGGATGGAGGCGCAGTTGATGGCTATGAAGTGGGCGTCCTTCCTGTCGGAGAGGTCGTGAATGGCACGGGCCACCAGCTCCTTGCCGGTACCCGACTCCCCGGTGATGAGGACGGTGGAGGGGATGCGGGCGATCTCCCTGACCTGGACGGCCAGTTCGTTGAAGGCGTCGCTTTTGCCGATGATGGGGGAGCGGCCGGGGAGGGAGCCGTCGCCGCGCTTGAGCTTGCGCACCTCGCGCTTGAGGGTCTGGGTCTGCAGGGCGAGCTTCACGATCAGCCTGAGGGCGTCGGCCTTGAACGGCTTCTTCATGTAGTGGAAGGCGCCGAGCTTGAGAGACTCCACCGCCGTTTCCACCGAACCGTAGCCGGTGATGATGATCACCAGCAGGTCGGGATCGAGTTCCTTCAGCGCCTTCAAGACGTCGATGCCGTCCTCGGTCCCGAGGTTGAGGTCGAGCAGGGCGAGGTCGATCTCCTCAGAGGCCACGAGGTCGCGGGCCTGCTTCCCGGAGGCGGCCGCATGGACCTCGAATCCCTCGGAAGAGAGGATGCGCTGGACATTTTCACAGATGAAGGCTTCGTCGTCTATTATGAGTATCTTTTCCATGGTTTCCTTCGTTTCCGCCCCTAGCCCTCCGGGAGAATCGGCAACTCTATGGTGAAGCGTGTCCCTTCTCCCGGCCTGCTCTGCACCCTGATCTTTCCTTGATGCTCTTCCACTACGCGCTGCGATATCGAGAGCCCCAGACCGGTTCCGGCCCCCTTCCTGGTGAAGAAGGGCTCGAAGATCAGGGGGATATCCTCCGCCGCGATCCCCGGGCCGTCGTCGCTTACGGTTATCACGGCCTCCTCGCCGCGCAGCTCGGTCGCGACGCTGATGCGTCCTCCATCCGGCAGCGCCTCCAGGGCGTTCCTGATGATGTTGAGCACGGCCTGCTTGATCTTCTCGGGATCGATCCGGAAGGGGGGGATGTCTCCCTGCTCCATGGCGAGCCGCACCCGCTGCCTCTCGCACGGGCGCCGCATCAGGAGAACCGTGTCGCTCACCAGGCGGTTCAGGTCGCACTCCCGGAAATCGGCACGGGCAGGGGAGGAGTAGTTCAAAAGGGCCGTGATCAGCTTCTCCACCCGTTCGATCTCGGCGAGCGCCTTCTTTATCATCTCCTTGTCGTCGTAGCTGGCGCCCGCCTGGTCGTGCAGGTCGTCCAGCAAAAGCGAAATCCCGGTGAGCGGATTCCTGACCTCGTGGGCGATACCCGCCGAGAGTTTGCCCAGCGAGGCGAGCCGGTCCAGGCGCATCATCTCCTCGCGCAGCTTCTCCTTTTCCGTCTCGTTCCTGAGCGTGACGGTCAGCCCTTTCTCGGCGTCGTGCCCGATGGGGAAGAACCCGACGTCGAAATGGGTCATCCCGGCGCCGCGGTCGAAGCGGAAAGGCTCGCGTCCGTAACCTGAGTGCCTGGCTAGCACCTGCGCCACCCGCTCGCTGAGACCGGTCCACCCCCTGAACACCTCGCTGTAATGCATGTCGCCGTGTATCGCGTCCCCGAGGAAAAGCCGGCCGGTCCCGTTGATGGAGGTGAGGCGCCCCTCGGGCGAGAAGGTGATGATGCCGCTGGAGATACTCTCCAGGACGCTCTCCTTGAAATTCCTCTCGTCGAGGATCTCCAACCTGGATTTGCGCAGCTCTTCCAGCGTCGAGAGAATGCTCTGCTTGCGCCGCTCGAGCTCGTCGGCCATGTAGTTGAAGGTGCTGGCCAGTACGCCGATCTCGTCGGCGGAGGTGACCGCCACCCTGACGTGGCTGTCACCCTCGGCAAGCTTCCCGGCCCCCTCGGTCAGGTGGCGCAGCGGAACGCTGATGCCGCGGGACAGAAGCCACGCCGAAAGGGCCGACAGCAGCGCGGTCGCCAGGATGATGGCGGCGCTCATCTTGCTGTAGTCGCCGAGCTGCCTGTTGATGAGCCGGCTCCCCTTGCGTGACGCCTGGTGGAACTGGTCCATCTGGAAGCCGATGGTGACGGCGCCGAAGATGCCGTGCCTGGCGTAGTCGCCGGTATCGTAGAATATCGGCGCGTAGGCCATGACCTTCTTGGCGCGACCGACGTTGGTGATGTCGACCGACCCTTCCTCCTTTTTCCGTACCGCCGCCGCGACCTTCGGGTAGCTCGGGTGGATGAACCCTGCCTGGTCCAGGTTGTAGGGGATGCGGCCGGCCTCTATGTCGGCCTCGCTTGAGCGCGCCGTGTAAGGCGGCACCAGCTTTCCGTTCTGGTCCACGCCGCGGATGTCCCAGAATTTCGGGTGCGTGATGATCCACCCCTCGTCGTCGAACAGGAAGGCGTAGTTGCCGCTTTTATAGGAGGGGAAGAGGGTGGCGGCGCTGCCGGGGTTCACGTGCTGGGTGAACTCCATCAGGTGCCGGTGGTCGAGCGAGATCACCACCATCCCCGTGAAGGCGCCGCGCTTGTCGAAAACGGGCGATCCGAATCTGATCACGCCCTGGTAGCTCTTGCCGTCGTAGGCGTCTTCCGGCTCCTTGGCCCCGGCCAGCTGCTCCTGCTTGGAGATGTGGAAGCCGGTCAGGTGGGAAACATAGATTTCGCCGCGTTTCAAGGCGCTGATCCTGTCGAAATAGTCCTCGCTCTTGAATTCCGTTTTGGCTGGCTTGGAGACGTCGCGCAGCTCCGACTGCGGCACGAAGGCGCCGTTGCGGATCACCACGCGCTCCATTCCGCTGCTGTCGATGATGGCTATAGAACGGTAGATGGGGAGGAACTCGTGGGTTCCCTGTGCGGCCGTGGAGCTGCCGCCGCGCTGCCACACTTCGCTCAGGCGGCTCTGGTAGAAGTCGAGCAGGGTGGAGCGGTCCAGGCGGGACCGCGAAAGAAACAGCAGATCGCACTCACACTGGTGCAGGAAGTCCTTGATCGTTTCCGCCAGCTCCCTTGCCCGCATCTGCAGCGACTCGGTGGCCTGGGTGTCGTCGGACTCGGCGATCTCGGCGGTCAGACGCGTGCTTATCGACTGCAGGTTCACCAGCAGAATCGACGACGACACGAAGAGGGGCAGCAGCGAAAGAAGCAGCGTTATGACCAGGATCTTTTTGAAAATGGTGAAGCGCGGCAAGAAGACCCCCAGGGTTCGTGGTACGGCGGACCCGGCGCCGTAAGTCAGGACCGCAGGTTAGCATAAAAGGCGGTATCGGAATAGTGTTCGTTTTTTCGGGTCGGCAGGGCGGTAGGGGAGGGGATGGGAATTATGGGAAGAATGGGAAGAATGGGAATTATGGGAATTATGGGAATTATGGGAATTATGGGAATTATGGGAATTATGGTGATCCCGGAGGGGCGGCCGGCACGGCGACCTGCGCTGGGGCCGTTTTGTGTTGACTTGGCTGCGGGGGTGCTTTAAAAATATCCCGATGTGATATCAGCCATGAAGTGACGGCGGAGGGTTGTTTGGGATACAAGAATCTGGCATCTTGCGTGGCCGACCTGGAGCGGACCGGCGCGCTGGTAAGGATAAACGGGGAACTCTCGGCTGACCTGGAGATAGGCTCGATCCAGCGCCGTGTTTACCTGGCCGGGGGACCGGCTCTCCTCTTCACCAGGGTGAAAGGGTGCTCCTTCCCGATGCTCGGCAACCTCTTCGGCACCTTGGAGAGGACCAGGTACATCTTCAGGGACACGCTGAAGGCGGTCGAAACGCTGGTGCAGCTCAAGATCGACCCGCGCTCGGCGCTTAAGGATCCCGCCTCCCTGCTGCGCGCCTTCCCCGCAGCGCTGCACCTCCTGCCCAAACAGGTCGGCGACGGCCCGATCCTCGCGCACCGGACCACGCTGGACAAACTGCCGCAGCTCAAATCGTGGCCCGACGACGGCGGCGCCTTCATCACGCTGCCGCAGGTCTACTCGGAGAGCACCGTACAGCCGGGGGTGCGCCACTCGAACCTCGGCATGTACCGGGTGCAGATCTCCGGCGGGCAGTACGCCCAAAACGCCGAGGTGGGCCTGCACTACCAGATCCACCGCGGCATCGGCTTCCACCACGCCGAAGCCCTTGAGCAAGGTGCGCCGTTGCGGGTGAACATCTTCGTCGGGGGGGCTCCGGCCATGACCGTCGCCGCCGTGATGCCTCTTCCCGAGGGGATGCCGGAACTCTCCTTCGCGGGCCTGCTTTCCGGGCACAGGATGGAGATGGTGCAGCGCCCGGGAGAGCTTCCCATCCCCGCTCAGGCCGACTTCTGCATCACCGGGACCATCGACCCCGGCAAGACGCTCCCCGAGGGGCCTTTCGGCGACCACTTCGGCTACTACAGCCTCGCGCACCGTTTCCCGGTACTGAAGGTGGAGGAGGTGTTCCACCGCGAAGGGGCGATCTGGCCCTTCACCACGGTGGGGCGTCCGCCGCAGGAGGACACATCCTTCGGCGCCTTCATTCACGAATTGACGGGGCCGCTGATCCCTACGGTGATCCCGGGGGTGAAGGCCGTCCATGCCGTCGACGCGGCCGGCGTGCATCCGCTGCTTCTGGCGATGGGGAGCGAGCGCTATGTCCCGTACGGGGAAAGACGGACCCCGCAGGAGCTTCTCACCATCGCGAACGCCGTGCTCGGTCAGGGGCAGCTTTCCCTGGCGAAGTACCTGATGATCGCCTCGCACGAGGATGCGCCGCGGCTCGACATCCACGACATCCCCGCCTTCCTCGGCCACGTGCTGGAGCGGATCGACCTGCGCCGCGACCTGCACTTCCAGACCGCGACCACCATGGACACGCTGGACTATTCGGGGAGCGGGCTGAACAGCGGCTCCAAGGTGGTCTTCGCAGCCGTGGGGGAGAAGCGTCGCGACCTCGGCGTCGAGATCCCCCCGGCTCTCAGGCTGCCGGACGGTTTCAGCGCTCCCGCCCTCTGCCTACCCGGCGTCATCGCCGTCAAGGGGCCTCCCTGCCGGGTACGGAAGGGGGAGGAGGACGCGCAGATGGAGTCGCTTTGCGACACGCTGAACGGGGTCGAGGGGCTCGCGCGATTCCCGTTGATCGTGGTCTGCGACGACAGCCGGTTCACCGCGCAGACGCTCAACAATTTCCTCTGGGTCACCTTCACCCGCTCAGATCCCGCCGCGGACATCTACGGCGTCGGCGCCTCGGTGCGCTGCAAGCAGTGGGGGTGCCACGGACCGCTGGTGATCGACGCCAGGGTCAAGCCGCACCATGCCCCGCCGCTCATCGAGGACCCGGCGGTGGAGCGCAGGGTGGACGCGCTCGCGGCCCCGGGCGGACCGCTGCACGGGTTGTATTGAGAAGAGTGGTGGTCAGGGTGCTTTCCCCCCTCCCGGCCTCCCCCCTCCTGGGGGAGGAGAGTTGGTTGAAGCTCGTTGCAGGTGAGCGAGGATTTCTCAGAAGCTTAAAGATCCGAGGTGACCTTGGCGAAGGAAAGACTGGACAAGCTGGTCCTGGAGCGGGGACTCGCCCCTTCACGGGAGCGGGCGAAGGCGCTCATCATGGCGGGACAGGTGGTGGTGGACGACCACCTGGCGGACAAGGCCGGGCTGATGGTCGCCCTGACGGCGGAGATCCGCCTGAAGGGGGAGCCGCTTCCCTACGTGAGCCGCGGCGGACTGAAGCTCGCGGAGGGGCTCAACCTCTTCGGCATCGACGTGGAGGGGCTTTGCGCCATCGATGTCGGGGCCTCGACTGGCGGGTTCACCGATTGCCTGCTGCAGAGGGGGGCGAGGCGGGTCTACGCGGTAGACGTCGGGTACGGCCAGCTCGCCTGGAAACTGCGCGAAGACCCGCGGGTGGTCAGCATGGAGAAGACCAACATCCGCCACCTGGAGCCGGGGGGGCTTCCCGAATTCCCCGACCTCGCCGTCATCGACGCCTCCTTCATCTCGCTGGACAAGGTGCTCCCCGCCACGCTGCGGCTCATCAAGGACGACGGCGCCATAGTCGCCCTGATCAAGCCCCAGTTCGAGGTCGGACGCGGCCAGGTGGGGAAGGGGGGGGTGGTCCGGGACGAGAAGAAACACCAGGAGGTGGTCGCCGGCATCACGGAACTCGCCCGGGGGCTGGGGCTCCTGGTTCTCGGTGTCTGCGACTCCCCGATCCTCGGACCGAAGGGGAACAAGGAGTTCCTGATCCATCTGCGTAAAACCCAATTGACAATTGACAATGGACAATTGACAACGAATAGCTGTGACGTGGGCCGAGATTAATGTTTTAAGTTTTCTTCAGGTTAGTTGTTCTCAGAGTTTCTCGGATTTTCTCCGTGGCCAATGGTTTTACTGTTTTTATCTTGAATTGGAGGTGACTATGACTGATTGCCTGTTTTGCAAGATGGCGAGCGGCGCCATCCCGGTAAAGAAGGTGTACGAGGATGACCTGATTTTCGCCATCGAGGACATCAACCCCGTGGCGCCGTTGCACATGCTGATCATCCCCAAGAAGCACCTTGCCAACGCGCTGGTGCTCGCCCCGGAGGACGACCTGCTGATCGGTTCCGTCCACAGGGTGGCGGCGGACCTGGCCCGTGAGCGCGGGGTTGCCGAGGAAGGGTTCCGCCTGGTGAACAACAACAACGCGGGGGCCGGACAGTCGGTGTTTCACATCCATTTCCACCTGCTTGGCGGCCGCAAAATGGGGTGGCCCCCGGGCTAACGAAGAGGCGCCTCTTCAAGGAGACCAACATGAAGAAACTGCTCGTGATTTTGCTCCTGCTTTATCCGCTGACCGCACAAGCGGAGATGTACCAATGGACCGATGGAAGCGGCACGGTCAACTTCGCGGAAGGCCTCGGCAGCGTGCCGAAGAAATACCGCAAGAAGGCGAAGGTCGTCGGAGGGGAGGAAGAAGCTCCCGCACCGCGCGCCGCCGCACCGGCATCCGACTCCGATAAGCCCAAGGGTGAGGAACAAAAGAGCGCCAAGAAGCTCTACGGCGGTAAGGACGAGGCGGGCTGGCGCAGGGAGTTCCTGAAGGCCAACTCCGACCTGGAGAACGCGCAGCTGGAGCTTTCCACGCTGCAGGGCCGGCTGGCGGATACCTCGAAGATGTCCCGCTCCGAGTACCTCGCCATCCAGAACAGCATCAGGCACGCCGAAACCCGCCTCCAGACGCAGCAGAGAAGGTTCGACGAGCTGCGCGAGAAGGCGGACCGCCTCGATGTCCCCGCCGAGTACAGAAAATAGCGAACATTCCGGAGCGCTTCAAATGACCTATCCCCACATCGACCCGGTATTCCTGCGCCTGGGGCCGCTGGAGTTCCGCTGGTACGGGCTCATGTACATCCTGGGCTTCCTGGCGGCCTACTACATCATACTCACCGGGGTGAAAAGAAAGGGGCTGCCGCTCACCAGGGACGACGTGGCCGACCTGATCTTCACGGCCGCGCTCGGCGTGATCCTGGGAGGGCGGCTGGGCTACATCCTGTTCTACAACTTCTCCTACTACCTGTCCCACCCGTTGAAGCTCTTCGCCGTCTGGGAGGGGGGGATGTCCTTCCACGGCGGTCTGACCGGCGCCGTCCTGGCGAGCCTTTACTACGTCAGCAAGCACAAGCTCCGCTTCTACCCGCTGGCCGACCTGGCCTTTCTCGCCACGCCGGTAGGTCTCGGGCTCGGTCGCATCGGCAACTTCATCAACGGCGAACTCTACGGCCGGGTGACGGACGTCCCGTGGGGCGTCGTCTTCCCGGGCGGCGGCCCTTTGCCGCGTCATCCGTCGCAGCTCTACGAGGCCCTTCTCGAAGGGGTGCTGATGTTCGTCATCCTTTACACGATCTCAAGGAAGGTCAAGCAGGAAGGGGTGGTGGTCTGGTCGTTCGTAGCACTCTACGGGCTGTTCCGCTTCATGGTGGAATACGTGCGGGAGCCTGATGAGCAGATAGGGTATCTCTTAGGCGTGATCTCGATGGGGCAGATGCTGAGCCTCCCGATGCTGCTTGTGGGGAGTGCGATGGTGGTGCACCGCCTCAGGCGGGGGTGAGGATCAGGAGAGCTTCTTCTTCATCTCGAGGATGTTTTCCGTGCTGCTCTTTCGGTAACAGACGGAGTCCATCAGGGTGCGGATCAGGAAGATGCCCCTTCCCCGGTCCTCCAACTCCTCGAAGTTGGGGGCGGGGATGGAGTTGATGTCGAACCCCTGGCCGTCGTCGTACACCCTGATGGTGAGATCTTCGTGGTGCAGGGTGATGACTATCCGGACCAGTTTTTCCGGCTCCTTCGGGCCGGCATGCTTGATGGCGTTGACCATCGCCTCGGTGAGGACCAGGTTCAGATGGTAGGCGAGGGTGTCCTTGTCGCCGCTGAACTTCTCAAGCTCGCGGGCGATGTCCTCCCCGATCTTCCCTATCAGACTCAGGTAGCGAGTCTTGTTGGGGACCTTTATGTCGACCTCGATAGTGTTCCCTTCCATTCCGACGCCTCGCTTCTCTCAGGACTGAAAGTTCTCAATCGCTTCCATGGTGGACGGGAAGATCTCGAACACCCTGTGCAGGCGGGTCAACTCGAACATCGATTTGACCTGTGACTGCAGCGATGAGAGTTTCAGGTTCCCCTGATGGGATATGGCGTTCTTGAATCCCGATACCAGCGCGCCGAGTCCCGAGCTGTCGATGAATCTGACGTCCTTCAGGTCTACCAGCACGTTCTTCTTGCCGTCCTCAAACAGCTTCTGCACCGCACTCTTCAACTCAGTCGAGTTGTGCGCGTCCAGCCGCTCCTCCTTCACGTATATCACGACGACGTCGTTTCTCGTCTCTGTTGCCAGGTTCATGACCTTCTCCTTGTTTATCTGGGGAACTTGTATGCAGCCTGATTCATTTTGCAATAACCTTCGCCTTTTAGCAAGCGCCGCAGTTAGTGCCGGACGGGAGCACCTTCATGACTACCATGGAAATGTCGTCCTGTAAAGAAGAGGGGGAGGCGTAGGCGTTCACCTCCGCCAGAACCCTTTCCACCACCGCTTCCGGCTCCTGGTCCTGCAGGGTGGAGAGGAGGGCGCAGAGCCTGGAAACCCCGAAAAGCTCCTCTTCCTTGTTCTCCGCCTCGATGATGCCGTCCGTGTAGATGAAAAGGAGATCTCCCGGCTCCAGGGCGACGCTCTTCTCCTCGAACTCGACCCTCTGCTCGACACCCAGTATCAGCCCCTCGGCGTCGAGTTCCTGCCATCCCCCTCCCCGGAAAAGCAGCGGCCGGGTGTGCCCGGCGTTCGCGTATGCGAGGGTGCGGGTGGCGCAGTCGTACCTGGCGCAGAACATGGTGATGAAGAGCTCGGCCCCGGTGAGGTCGTCGTAGAGGAGCTGGTTCAACACCCCGAGCACCTCCCTGGCGGGGCGGGGGGACTGCATCTGGGCGCGCAGGACGCTTCTCGTCTCCACCATGATGAGGGCGGCGCCCACGCTGTGGCCGGAGACGTCGGCCATGATGATATCGAGCTGCGAGTTCCCCCTCTGGAAGAAGTCGTAGTAGTCACCCCCCACGTGGGTCGCGGGGACGCAGCGGCTGGCGATGCTGATCCCGGGGAGGCGCGGGGCCGACTCGGGGAGGAGCGAGAGCTGGATCTGCTTGGCGAGTTCCAGGTCGCGCGTGACCCGGGCGTTCTCCAGAAGCGCCGCCTCCTTTTGCCGCCTCTCCCTCTCCCTTGCCTCCCGCTCCTCCACGATCCGCACCGCCTGGGCCAGCTGCCCGGCGAGGCTCTCCAGGAGTTCCACGAACTGCTCGGTGAAGAGGCCGATTATGGAGCGGGAAAAGACGGAGAGTACGCCGACCGGCGGCGCCCCCTCGCTGGCGATGGGGATGTGCGCGAACGACTTGATCCCCTCCCTCTGGAAGATCTCCTTCGCTATCGGCTTGGTGATGAAGGAGGTGTCGTTGAAGAACTCGGTCCTTCTGCCGAGAAAGGCCTCACCCACGTGGGTGTCGATCTCCAGCATCCTGTCCTCGGAGGTGATCCGCTCCCCCCCCACCCCCTTGCAGGAGCGGACCTGCAGCACTGCCTGGTCGTTCAGGAGCCTGATGACGCAGAGGTCGAACTTGAACTCCTTGAGGATCAGTTCGAGCAGGTCCCCCATGATGATGTCGAGCTCAAGCGAGCGGTTCATGATCTCGGAGGCGCGCAGGCGGACGAAGAGCGCCTCCCGGCTTTGGTCGCGCGAGGTGCGCACGGTGGAGAAGATGTCGTAGACCGACTCCATCCTGGAGCCGATGTCGGAAAGAAAGCTCTCGACGACGGCCCCCGCGGCGGCGCCACCCAGCGAGGCGGCGAGGGTCTTTTCCACGAAGCGCTTCAGGTTCGGGAGTTCGAACTCCGAGACCCCTCCCTGGCTGTCTATCTCCCGGTCGCCCAGGTAGTCGGTGATGGCGGCGTGCGCCGGCTGCTCGCCGATGAACTTGGACATGAGGTTCACGAACTGCATGATGGTGACCGGCTTGGAAAGCCTCTTGGTCTCCCACTGCGAAACGGGGGTCTCCGGCGCGAAGATCCGGACGAAGCGCTGCACCTGCTCGCTCTCCTTTTCACCCTGGCCCAACAATATGGAGAGGGAGAGGTAGGCGATGATGTTCAGGAACATGCTCCAGAAAAGGGCGTGGGTGTACCGGTCCAGCCCGGTGAGGCCGAAGAGCGCCTGCGGCTTCAGAAGCTCCATGCCGAAGAGGCCGTTTCTCAGGATCTCCGACTGCCATCCCCCCGCCTGCACCAGGGAGGGGAAGAGCAGGGTATAGAACCAGACGGCGAACCCCAGGAGCAGCCCGGCGATGGCTCCGGCCTTGTTCCCCCTGGGCCAGTAGAGGCCGCCGATCAGGGCGGGCGCGAACTGCACCGCCGCCGCGAAGGAGATGAGCCCCATGTTGGCGAGCATGTAGCTCTCGTTCACCACGCTCTGGTACAGGTACCCCAGGAGGATGACCAGCACGATGCCGAGCCGCTTCAGGTTGATGAGCAGCACCGGGAACCACTGCCGCGGCGTGACCTTCACCACGATCGGCATCAGCACGTGGTTGAGCAGCATGGTCGAGACCGCGATCGACTCCACCATGACCATGCCGGCCGATGCGGAGAACCCCCCCAGGAAGGCGACCAGGGCGAGCCAGGGGTGACCGTGCTGCAGCGGGAGCGTCAGGACGAAGTAGTCGGCGCCGGCGTTGCTCCGGGTCAGGATGAGGCCGGCGAGGGCGATGGGCATGACGAAAAGGTTCATCAGGAACATGTAGGCCGGGAAGCGCCAGGAGGCGGGGTTCAGGTGCGACTCGTGCGCGTTCTCCAGCACCATGACCTGGAACTGCCGCGGCAGCAGCATGACCGCCCCCATCGAGAGGATGAGGAGGCTGAACATGGAGGCGTAGGAATTGTCGCCGCTGTCGCCCAGCGTGGTCAGGCGGGTCAGAAGCTCCGGGTCGGCCTCGTGCATCTGCCGGAAGATGTCGCCCATCCCGTCGAAAAGGGAGTAGGTGATGAAGATCCCGACGATGAGCATCGCTATCAGCTTGACCACCGACTCGACGGCGATGGCGGCCACCAGTCCGTCGTGGCGCTCCGCCGAGACCAGGTGTCTCGCACCGAAGACGACGCTGAAGACGGCAAGAAGAATCGCGGTGAAGAGCCCGGGGTGGGGGGAGGGGATGTAGACCCGATCCATGAAGCCGATATGAAAGTCGTGGTAGCCGGTGATGATGGTGAAGGAGGTGGAGACGGCCCGAAGCTGCAGGGCGATGTACGGCATGATCCCCATCAGGGTGATCACGGTGATGATGGCGCCGAGCCACTGGGAACTCCCGTAGCGGGAACTGATGAAGTCGGCTATGGAGGTTATGTTGTTTTCCTTGGAGATCCGGACGATCTTCTTGAGCAGGAACCACCAGGTGAAGGCGGTGAGCGTGGGGCCCAGGTAGATGGGGAGAAAGTCGATGCCGGTGGTGGCGGCCTTGCCGACGCTGCCGTAGAAGGTCCAGGAGGTGGCGTAGACCGCTATGGAGAGCGCGTAGACGGAGGGCTTCGCCGTGATGCTCCTGCCTGCCTTGCGCCTCTGTTCGGCGTAGTAGGCGACCAGGAACAGGATGGCGATGTAGAGGAGGGCGGTCCCCCAGACCCAGTTGGCATCGAGCATCAGGGGTGCCCCCTCCCTTCGGACTCTTTGCGCGCCGCCGCACGGCTGAAAAGAAAGACGACGAATATGGAGCAGAACCAGCCGATCAGCAGGTAGAGGTACAGAAGCGGGATGCCGAATGGGGAGATCGGCTTGTTGAAGATGCTGATGAAGGGGTAGTTCATCATGACCAGCCCCAGGGCGAAGCAGATCACCCAGGTGTCCTTCAGCTTGAGTCGCCTGACGACCAGTTCCTTGATCCTCGTCTTCATGCGGGTAACCCCATTCCCCTCAGTGCCAGGTCGACCCCGCCTGTGACGGGGAGCGAGCTGTCCACGGTGATGGCTTCGCCCTCTGCGGGGGGCTCGAATTCACTTCTCTGCTGCCGGAAATGCTCCCACCTGCCGTCGGAGACCTCTTCCGGGTCGTGGCGGCGGGCCTCCAGGCGCTCCCGGATCAGCCTCTCCGGGGCGCGTGTCTCGATCACGAAGAAGGGGGCGCCCAACTCGCGGGCCAGGGCGCGGAAGTCGTCGCGGTCGCCCCGGCGGCGGAAGGTGGCGTCGACCACCATCCCGATGCCGCCGGAAAGGGCCGACCGCGCTTCCGTAAGAAGCGCCTGGTAGGTGGCGCGGTCCAACTCCTCAGTGTAGATCCCGCCGCGATAGGAAACACCCGCCTGCGAAGGGGATGCGTGCGCGATGGTTTTGCGCACCGCGTCCGAGCGGCGCAGCAAGAGGGCGAGTTCGAAGGAGAGCTGCCGCGCCAGGGTGCTCTTGCCGCTCCCCATCAGGCCGCAGGTGATGACCAGGGGAGGCGCCAGCCCCTCGGTGAGCGTGTAGCCGCGCGCCAGCCGGAAGTATCGCGCCGCGGCGCCTTTGGCCTCGGCGGCCTCCTGGGCGGGGATCCCCGCCTCGTTCACCCTGAAGCTCTTCACCTTGCCGCGCACGAAGGCGCGGTAGACCTTGTAGAAGCGAAGCACCCCCTCCATCTCCCGGTCGCCGGTCGCGGCCAGGTACTCCTGCAGAAGGAGCGCAGAGAGGTCGGGTCGCCCGGCGTATTCGAGGTCCATCAGCAGGAAGGCGAGATCCGCCGCCGTGTCGATGAACCGGAACCTGTCGTTGAACTCGATGCAGTCGAAGATGCAGACCCCGTCGTCCAGGCAGATGTTGCCGCAGTGGAGGTCGCCGTCGCACTCCCTGACGAACCCCCCGGCGACACGGGCGCGCAGGAGATCCCCTTTTTCTTCCAGGAACCGCTCCGCCCAGCGCCGGATTGCCGCCAGTTCGGAAGCCGAGAGCGTCACGCCGACGAAGGGGGCGGCTTGGCGGAAGTTTTCCTCCCAGTTCCCCCGGATGATCAAGGTGCTGCCGCAGGCGTCTATCTGCGGACCGCGGGCGGCCTTCGCGTGGAAGTCGGCGATGACGCGGGCGATGGCGGCGATCTCGGCGGGACCCGCCTCGTTTTGCCGCAGCAGTGAGGCGAGCATCCGCTCCTCGGGAAGCCTCTTCATCTTCACGGCGTAGTCGATCACCTTGCCGTCGCCGGCGAAGGAGGCCCCGCCGCGCGTCTCGCGCAGCTCCACGACGCCTAAGTAGATCCCGGGGCAAAGCCTGCGGTTCAGCCGCAGCTCCTCCTCGCAGTAGAAGCGGCGCCGGTCCAGCGTGGTGAAGTCGAGAAAACCGTAGTCCACAGGCTTCTTCACCTTGTACACGAAACGGTCCGTCAAAAAAATGAACGAGACATGCGTCTCGACCAGGCGCACCTTGGTCGTGGCCTCCGGATAGGCCTTTGGTTCAAGTAGCGATTTTATAAGCTTTCGGACCATCGCTTTACCGTTAAGATTATGATTTCATTTGAGAATGGTACCATACAGCTTTAATGCTGCAACAAGAGAAAATACAGCTAAATGTTGTTTGACGCTTCTACCTATTTATGTTAGCTTTTCCTGTAATTAACCGCGCCATCCCTTGGGATACTGTATCCCACAGGGGTGCCGCGTTTTTTAGGTTTTTGCCACCGGAAATTCAGCGAAGTCACAGGTACCCCATGACTAAGAAGTATCTACCGCTCCTCTGCCTCACCTTGCTCATTAACGCCTGCGCCACCGAGCATGCCCCGGGCGTCGCCCCGGCGTCGGAGCTGGGCGCGCCTGTTGTCGAGACGGCTGCCACCTCGCGAGCGGGACACGACATGTACCTTTTCGCGCTCGCCCGCCTGCGCGCCGCCGAGGGGGACCAGGAGGGGGCGCTGATCGTGCTGCGGCAGGCCTTGCAGGGGGACCCGGACTCCCCCTTCCTGCACACGACGATGGCGCAGTTCCTTTTGCAGCAAAACCGCGCCGAGGAGGCGCTGGCGGAGTGCCAGGCGGCCATCAAGATCGACCCGGCGTTCCTGCTGGCGCAGCAGCTGTGCGGGAACATACTGATGAGCCTGCAGCGGGAGAAGGAAGCGATCCAGTACTTCAGGAAGGTGATCGAGCTCGACCCGGCCAAGGAGGAGGTCTACCTGCACGTGGCGATCTTCTACCTGAAGAATTTCGAGTACGAGCAGGCGGTGGACACCCTGAAGTCGCTGGTCAAGGCGGTCCCCGAATCGCCGCTTGGCTACTACTACCTCGCCAAGACCTACGACCAGATGCGCCTGCCGCGCGAGGCGCTCACCTACTACAAGAAGGCGCTCGACCTGAAGCCCGACTTCGAACAGGCCCTGATCGAGATGGGAATCTCCCAGGAGACCCAGGGGCTTCTGGACGACGCCATCAACAGCTACAAGTACCTGCTGGACATCAACCCCTCCAACGCCAACGTCATCCAGCACCTGGCCCAGCTCTACATCCAGCAAAAGCGCCTGGACGAGGCCCTTGCCCTGCTGCGGCAAAAGGGGGGCAACTCGCTGGAGAACTCGCGCAAGATAGGACTTCTGCTGCTGGAACTGGAGCGCTACGACGAGGCGGTGCAGACCTTCGAGGATATCCTGAAGGCGGAGCCTACCGCCCAGCAGGTCCGCTTCTACCTCGCCACCGCTTTCGAGGAGATGGAGGCCGAGGACGAGGCGATCGCCGAGTTCCAGAAGATCCCGAGGGAGTCCCCTTACTACATGGACGCCATCGGGCACTTAGCCTACCTTTACAAGGAGAAGGGGAACGCCGAGAAGGGGCTGGCACTGTTGCAGGAAGAGGTGAAGCAGCAGCCGTCGCGGGTCGAGGCCTACCTGCACCTCGCCGGGTTCTACGAGTCGATCGAGCGCTTCCAGGACGGCATAGACACCCTCATATCGATGGACGAGAAGCTCCAGTCCGACCCGCGGGTGCTGTTCAGGCTCGGCATCCTCTACGACAAGATCGGGAAGAAGGCGCAATCGGTAGCCATGATGAAGAAGGTGCTCGCCGCCACGCCGGAGGACGCCCAGGCCCTGAACTACCTCGGCTACACCTACGCGGAGATGGGGGTGAACCTCGAGGAGGCGCTCGGCTACCTGAAGAAGGCGGTCACCCTGAAGCCCAACGACGGTTTCATCCTGGACAGCCTTGGCTGGACCTACTTCAAGATGAAGCGCTACAACGAGGCGATCGCGCAACTCGAGCGGGCGGCTGAGCTTTCCGACAACGACGCCACCGTGCTCGGGCACCTGGCGGACGCCTACTGCGCGACCCGGGCCTACAAGAAGGCGCTCCCGCTGTACAAGAAGATCCAGAAGATGGAACCGGAACAGACGGCCGAGTTGGCCGAAAAGATCAAGCACTGCCGCCAGGAAAGCGGGGAGAAATGAGTTTCTGCCGCTGCCTCGCCCTCATCCTGACCGCCCTCGTCCTCGCGGGTTGCGCCAAGGGTGCGCCCGAGGAGAAGGCGCGCGCGCAGGGGGGGATTTACGGCGCCGACACGCTGGTGACCGGGAGCATCGGCGAGCCTTCCAACCTGATCCCGATACTCTCCGCCGATTCCGCCTCGAGCGACGTAGCCGGCCTGGTCTACAACGGCCTGGTCCGCTACGACAAGGACCTGAAGCTGGAGGGGGATCTGGCCCGGTCGTGGGAGGTTTCTCCCGACGGCCTCGGCATCACCTTCCACCTGCGCCGCGGGGTCAAGTGGCACGACGGCCACGACTTCACCTCCCGCGACGTGCTCTACACCTACCGCGTCACCATCGATCCCAAGACCCCGACAGCGTATGCAGAGGACTTCAAGCAGGTGCAGAGCGCGCAGGCGGTGGACGACTACACCTTCCGGGTCCGCTACGCCAAGCCGTTCGCCCCGGCCCTTGCCTCCTGGGGGATGCCGATCCTTCCCGCCCACCTGCTGGAGGGTAAGGAGATCACCAAGAGCCCCCTGTCGCGCAGCCCCGTCGGGACCGGCCCGTTCGTCTTCAAGGAGTGGATCCCCGGGCAGCGGGTGATGCTGGAGAGAAATCCCGAATACTACGAGGGGGCGCCGCGCCTGTCGCGCTACGTCTACCGGATCATCCCGGACAGCTCGACCATGTACATGGAGCTTAAGGCGGGCGGCATCGACATGATGGGGCTCTCCCCGGTGCAGTACCAGCGCCAGACCAACACCAGGGAGTTCCTGGCGCGCTTCAACAAGTACCGCTACCCCGCCTCCGCCTATACCTACCTGGGCTACAACCTGCGCCTGCCGGTGTTCCAGGACCGCAGGGTGCGCCAGGCGATCACCTGCGCCATCAACAAGGAAGAGATCGTGGCGGGGGGGGCTGCTCGGCATGGGGCAGCTCGCCCACGGACCGTACAAGCCGGGCACCTGGGCCTACAAGCCTAAGGTGGCAGCCGACCCGGCCTACGACCCGGCGCGCTCCGCCCTCCTGCTGCGGGAGGCGGGATACGTGATGGGGCAGGACGGCATACTGGTGAAGGACGGCAAGCCGCTCAGCTTCACCATCATGACCAACCAGGGGAACGACCAGAGGCTGAAGGCCGCCCAGATCATCCAGAGGCGTCTCAAGAAGGTAGGCATCGACGTGAAGATCCGGGTCATGGAGTGGGCCTCCTTCCTCACCAACTTCATCGACAAGGGGAGGTTCGAGGCGGTCCTCCTCGGCTGGACCATCGGCCAGGACCCTGACCTCTACGACGTCTGGCACTCCTCGAAGACCGGACCCAAGGAGTTGAACTTCGTAGGCTACAAGAACCCGGAGCTGGACCGGCTCATCGTGGAGGGGAGGGGTACCTTCGACACGGAGAAAAGGCGGGCCTGCTACTACCAGATCCAGGAGATCCTGGCCCAGGACCAGCCGTACACCTTCCTTTACGTCCCCGACGCGCTGCCGGTGGTCACGTCGAGGGTCAAGGGGATAGAGCCGGCGCCCGCGGGTATCATGCACAACCTGATCAGGTGGTATGTAAACCAATGAACAATTGACGACGCAGAAACAATGGACAATTGACGATTGACAATTGACAACGTGAATGGTGTCTGGGCCGCCTCATCGCCCATGGCAACGCCCTCACCCGGCCTTCGGCCACCCTCTCCCGGAGGGCGAGGGGAGGGGAGGGTGAGAGTGGTGAGGGTGAGAGTGGTGAGGGTGGTGAGGGTGGTGAGGGTGAGGGTGAGGGTGAGGGTGAGGGTGAGGGAGTTATTTAGAGACCAATGGCCAACTACCTGATTAAACGCATACTGATGCTGATCCCGCTCTTGATCGGGATCACGCTGATCACCTTCACGGTGATTCACCTCGCCCCGGGCGAGCCCGTGGAGATGCAGACCGCCATGAGCCCCAAGGTCTCGGCGCAGTCGAGGGCACGCCTGCGCGAGTTCTATGGCCTGGATAAACCGCTCTACGTCCAGTACGGCCTCTGGATCTCCCATCTGGCCCGCCTGGACTTCGGCCGCTCCTTCGCCCCGGACAACCGGCCGGTGCTGGACAAGATCAAGGAACGCATCCCCATCACCATCTCGCTCAACGTCATCGCGCTCATCCTGGAATTCGGCATCGCCATCCCGATCGGGATCATGGCGGCGGTGCACCGCGATACGCTTTTGGACCGCGGCATATCCGTCTTCGTCTTCGTCGGCTTCGCCGTCCCGACTTTCTGGCTGGCGCTTCTTTGCATGTACCTCTTCGGGGTGAAGCTCTCCTGGCTTCCCATCTCGGGGATTCATTCGCTCGGCAGCGAGCACCTGCCGTTTCTGGCGCGCATGGGCGACATGGCGAAGCACCTGCTGCTTCCCGTCGCCATAGCCACCTTCGGCAGCCTCGCGGGACTGTCGCGCTACATGCGCTCCACCATGCTGGAGGTGCTGTCGCAGGACTACATCACTACCGCCCGCGCCAAGGGGGTGAAGGAGCGGATCGTCATCTACCGGCACGCGCTGAAGAACGCTCTGCTTCCGGTGATCACGCTGCTCGGCTTCTCGCTTCCGGGGCTGATCGGCGGGAGCGTCATCTTCGAGACCATCTTCGCCATTCCCGGGATGGGGCAGCTTTTCTACCAGGGTGTCATGGCGCGCGACTACCCGCTGGTGATGGGGATCCTGGTCATCGGGGCGTGTCTCACGCTGATCGGCAACCTGCTGGCGGACCTAAGCTACGCGTTGGCGGACCCGCGCATCCGCCACGGGAGAGGGTGACGCCGGATGAGTACACCCTTCCAACAGTTCTGGCAGCGCTTCACCGGGAACAAGTTCGCCACGGCGGGACTCGTGGTCATCGTGGCCCTTTTCGTGCTTTCCCTGGCCGCCTCGCTGCTCACGCCGTACCAGCCTGACGCCATCGACGCCTGGCACGTGCTCCTCCCGCCCTCCGCCGAGCACTGGTTCGGCACCGACGAACTGGGGAGGGACGTGCTGACACGAGTCATCTTCGGGGCGCGCGTATCGCTCAAGGTAGGTTTTGTCGCCGTCGGCATAGCGGTCCTCATCGGCACCGTCGTCGGGCTCTTCGCGGGCTTCTACGGCGGCTGGATCGACACGCTGCTGATGCGGGTGGTCGACATCATGCTCTGCTTCCCGACCTTCTTCCTGATCCTGGCCGTGATCGCCATGCTGGAGCCTTCCATCTGGTACATCATGATCATCATCGGGCTGACCGGGTGGATGGGGGTAGCGCGCCTGGTGCGGGCCGAAGTCCTCTCCCTGAAGAGCCGCGATTTCATCCTGGCGGCGCGGGTGCTGGGCGCTTCAGACCTGCGGATCATCTTCAGGCACGTCCTTCCCAACGCGCTCTCCCCGGTGCTGGTGTCGGCGACGCTCGGTGTGGCGGGTGCGATACTCACCGAGTCCGCGCTCTCTTTCCTGGGGATAGGGGTGCAGCCGCCCACGCCGAGCTGGGGCAACATCCTGACTTCGGGCAAGGATTACATAGAGTTCGCCTGGTGGCTCTCGCTGTTCCCCGGTGTGGCGATCCTGGTCACCGTGCTTTCCTACAACCTGGTGGGAGAGGGGATCCGAGACGCGCTCGATCCGAGAAGGCAATAGGCAAGTTCTACGTTCTACGTTCTATGTTCTACGTTTAAACCTGGAAACTCGAATTTTGAACTTTGAACTGAACAACATAGAACGTAGAACATAGAACTTAGAACGATCCTAACAACATAGAACGTAGAACGTAGAACTTAGAACGATCTTTTAGAACCAAGAGGAACCCATGGGAGAGTTTTGCGAAGAGGCATTTGAGGTGTTGAAGGTAGATAAACGGGACTACGTCCCGACAACGCTCGAGGACGAGGTCCGGGTGGACAAGCTGTGCAGCGAGCTTCTGCACCGGTTCTACAGCGAGATCCAGGAAGCGGGACTGACTCCCGAAGAGGCGACGGCCCTGGCCGGTGCAGCCGACTACTTCATCAGGGACTTCGTGGTCTCCATCAAGGGACGCAGCATATTCGACGAGCGCCCGGGCATCGTGCGCCAGTTCGCGGGCAACTGGTACATCGTCAACACCATGGAACCGATCGCCTCCGAGATCGACGGTTACCTCGCCGGGATCAGGGAGTTCTACCGCTTCCTGTACGGCCACCAGCTCATCTCGATCAAATTCCTGCAGGCGATCGAGGCCGAGTGCGCGCAACTCGACTACTACGCGGAGCGGATCGAGTCTTTCTGGGATATCAAGGGAGACGGCTACGACGCGTGGGAGAAGGAGTGCACGCTGAAGGGGTGAGAGGCCTGGAAACCGTTCTACGTTCTACGTTCTATGTTCTAAGTTGTTAAGGGCAGTTCCTGGGCAGGCGCTCGCAACGCAGGAAACGGGTGTAAAACAACGTAGAACGTAGAACGTAGAACATAGAACGTAGAACATAGAACGTAGAACATAGAACGTAGAAGGTAGAAGGTAGAAGGTAGAACTTGCCTTTAGGAGCCATTTGAAAGACCTCGTTGCAAAAGTCCGAAGTCTGAACCTTTTCTCTCCCGGGGAGACGGTCGTGGTGGCGGTCTCCGGGGGCGCGGATTCCGTCGCCCTGCTGGATATCCTCTCCCGGCTGGATGACCTCGGGCTGAAACTGGTAGTGGCGCACCTGAACCACTGCTTGAGGGGGGCTGATTCCGACGGCGACGAGGAGTTCGTTTCCGGCCTTGCGGCCCGCTACTCTCTTCCTTTCATCGTGCAGCGGGTGGATGTCGCCTCACTGGCCGCAACAAAGCGGCTTTCGCTTGAGGAGGCGGGCAGAAGGGCGCGCTACGCTCTCTTCGACCGGAGCGCCCAGGCGCACGGCGCGACCAGCATCGCCGTGGCGCATCATCTCGACGACCAGGCCGAAACCGTCCTGATCCGCCTGCTGCGCGGCGCGGGCGGTGCGGGACTTAGCGCCATGGCCAAATCGCGGCAGATCCTGAAGCGGCCGCTGTTGCAGATCACCCGCAACGACCTGGAGTCTTACTTGAAACTGCGGGGGCTATCGTACCGGACTGACGAGTCCAACGCCGATACGGCGATCCTGCGCAACAGCATCCGTCACGAGCTGATTCCTTTCCTCAAGCGCTACAACCCCAACGTCTCGCAAAGGCTGGCGGCCACGGCCGAGATACTCGCCTGCGACGAGGAACTCCTGGAACAGTTGACGCAAGCCGCCTATGATCGGCTGGCGACCGCCGAGGCAGGCAAGGTGTCGATGGCCGTCGAACCTCTTTTGAAGGAGGCACGCGGTCTCAGGCTGCGCCTGTTCCGGCGCTGCCTGCTCTCGCTGCGCGGCGACCTGAGGCACGTCGGGCTGGCCCACCTGGAGGCGATCGACCGGCTCGCCTCGTCGGAGCGCCCAAACGCTCGGGCGAAACTTCCCGGCAACTGCTTCGTCACCCGCTGTTACGGCAGCCTCAGCTTCGAGACGGCAGCCGCACCGCAGCCGGCCGCCTGGGAGCTGACGGTGGCAGGGGAGGGGGAGCACAAGCTTCCCGACGGCAGCAGGGTCCTGGTCCGGCGGGCAGAGAGGCCGGCCCGGCTAACCAGCGCCTCGCGCCTGGTCGCCTACCTTGCGGCTGAAGCGGCACCGTTCCCGTGGCTCTTCCGCAGCTTCATCCCGGGCGACCGCTTCGTCCCCCTGGGCATGAGCGGCGCCCAGAAGATCAAGGACCTTTTCATAAACGAAAAGATCCCCCCACCCGACCGGAGCGGGATACCGCTCCTTGTTTGCGGCCGGGAAATCATCTGGGTCGCCGGCGTGAGAATGGGTGACAAGGCCCGCGTAACACCCGCAACTGGCGCGGTTTTAAGGGTGGAAATTCTTGAAATTACACCTTAAAGCTCTTGTCAACCTGCACCCTTTGTGGTAATCCTTTTGTTCATTTGAATGCGTTTTTTTCTTTCTCATAATAGCCGGCAACGGCACTGGACCGACATCGCAGCCCGCCGCGGCTGCCGTAAAGAAACAACGGTAAAGCGCGGGTTTGCAGCATACGAAGCACTAATCCGGGAGGAAACTTGAATCAGTTTTATAAGAATCTGGCGCTCTGGCTCGTGATCAGCTTGATGATGATTCTGCTGTTCAACCTGTTCAACAAGCCGAAGCCGACGCAGGAAAAGCTCGACTTCAGCGAGTTCATCGAGGCGATCGAGACCGGCAAGGTGAAGAACGTCGCCAGGCCGATCAACAGCGTCATCATCCAGGGCAACGAGATCATCGGCAAGTACGCCGACGGCAAGGAGTTCAGAAGCTACAAGCCGGCCGACGCGAACCTGACGGAGAAGCTGATCCAGAAGCGCATCGCCGTTTCCGCCCGGCCCGAGGAGGAGCACTTCTCCTGGTTCTCGCTCCTGGTTTCCTGGTTCCCGATCATCTTCCTGGTCGCCGTCTGGATCTTCTTCATGCGGCAGATGCAGGGCGGCGGCGGCAAGGCGATGGCGTTCGGCAAGAGCCGCGCCAAGCTCCTCACCGAGTCGCAGGGGCGCATCACCTTCGAGGACGTGGCCGGCATCGAGGAGGCCAAGGACGAACTGGAGGAGATCATCAACTTCCTGAAGGACCCGAAGAAATTCACCAAGCTTGGCGGCCGCATCCCCAAGGGCGTGCTCCTCATGGGCCCCCCGGGCACCGGCAAGACCCTCCTGGCCCGCGCCATCGCGGGGGAGGCGGGGGTGCCGTTTTTCTCCATCTCCGGTTCCGACTTCGTCGAGATGTTCGTCGGCGTGGGCGCCTCCCGCGTGCGCGACCTCTTCGTGCAGGGGAAAAAGAGCGCTCCCTGCATCATCTTCATCGACGAGATCGACGCTGTCGGCCGTCACCGCGGCGCAGGGCTTGGCGGCGGGCATGACGAGCGCGAGCAGACCCTGAACCAGCTCCTGGTCGAGATGGACGGCTTCGAATCGAACGAGGGTGTCATCCTGATCGCGGCCACCAACCGCCCCGACGTCCTCGACCCGGCGCTGCTCCGTCCGGGCCGCTTCGACCGCCAGGTCGTCGTGCCGCGCCCCGACGTGAAGGGTCGCGAGATGATCCTCAAGGTGCACTGCAAGAAGACCCCGCTCTCGCCTGACGTCGACCTCGGCGTCGTCGCCCGCGGGACCCCCGGCTTCTCCGGCGCGGACCTCTCCAACGTGGTCAACGAGGCAGCACTCCTCGCCGCACGCAAGGAAAAGAGCATGGTCGAGATGATCGACTTCGACGACGCCAAGGACAAGGTCCTCATGGGTGTCGAGCGCCGCTCCATGGTCATCTCCGACGCAGAGAAGAAGAACACCGCCTACCACGAGGCCGGACACACCCTGGTCGCCAGGCTGATCCCGGGCACCGACCCGGTGCACAAGGTCTCCATCATCCCGCGCGGCAGGGCGCTCGGGGTCACCATGCAGCTCCCGATCGAGGACAAGCACAGCTACTCCCGCGAGTCCCTCCTGGACCGCATCGCCGTTCTCCTGGGCGGGCGCGTCGCCGAGGAGATCATCTTCAACTCGATGACCACCGGCGCAGGCAACGACATCGAGCGCGCCACCGACATCGCCAGGAAGATGGTCTGCGAGTGGGGCATGAGCGAGAAGCTCGGCCCGGTCAGCTTCGGCAAGAAGGACGAGCAGATCTTCCTCGGGCGCGACATGGCGTCCCAGAAGAACTACTCCGAGTCCACCGCCATCGAGATCGACCACGAGATCAGGCTGATCGTGGAGCAGAACTACGCCCGCGTTCAGGGGCTCCTCAAGGCCAACCTCGAGAACCTGCACAGGATCTCCGCGGCTCTCATCGAGAAGGAAAACCTGACCGGCGACGAGGTCGACCGCATCATGGCGGGAGAGACGCTTCCCTCGGATGCCCCAGCCGCCTGATGATCAAGGTTCAGAGCAGTTGGGAACTTTCCCGACGCACGCTGTCGCTCGATCGACCGCTGGTGATGGGAATACTGAACGTGACCCCCGATTCGTTCTCGGACGGGGGCCGCTTCTTTTCTCTGGACGCCGCCGTGGAGAGGGCGCAGGAGATGGAGCGAGAAGGCGCGGACATCATCGACATCGGGGGCGAAAGCACCCGTCCCCATGCTCCGGCAGTCGAGCTGGCGCGGGAACTCGACCGGGTGATCCCGGTGATCGAGGCCCTGGCGGGGAAGATATCGGTGCCGATATCCATCGACACCTACAAGGCGGGCGTAGCCAGGGCGGCCTGCGCGGCGGGCGCCGAGATCGTCAACGACGTGACCGGGCTCATGGCTGATCCCGACATGGCGCGGGTGACGGCCGAGGCGGACGCCGGCCTGGTGGTGATGCACACCAGGGGGATGCCCGAGACGATGCAGGCGGACACCGGGTACGACGACCTGATCGGTGACGTGAAGAGGTACCTGGAGAAATCGATCGCCGTAGCCCTGGTGGCGGGGGTAAAGGCCGGCCGGATCGTCGTCGATCCGGGGCTCGGCTTCGGCAAGAGCGTCCAGGGGAACCTGGAGCTGATCAGGAGGCTGGAGGAGTTCCTGCCGCTTGGGTGTCCCATCCTGGTCGGCCCGTCGAGGAAGTCGTTCGTCGGTGCCGTCACCGGCAGGGAAGGGGGCGAGAGGATCTTCGGCACCGCGGCGGCGGTGGCCCTATCCATCGTGCACGGCGCCGCCATCGTCAGGGTGCACGACGTGGCTGCCATGAGGGACGTGGCCGTAATGACGCGGGCGCTGCTGCGGCAACCTGAATAGACTGGAAGCGGCTGCTTCCCGACTGGGGCGGATGAACCTTTTCCTGCAAAACATAGGCGTGCTGCGGGACCTCCTGGACCTGTCGCTGGCGGTCCTGATCGTCACCCGGCTGTCGAGATTCCTGAAGGGGATCCTGGCTCTGCGCATCCTCGCCGTCCTCTCGGCCCTCGTCGCCGGTCACCTTTTCGCGCGCCTTCTCTCTCTGCAGACCGTACGGATCCTCATCGACACCTGCCTCGCCTCGTCCGTAATGGCCCTCGCGGTCATCTTCCAGACCGATATTCGCAAGGCCTTCGCCACGTGGACCCGGAGTCATACCGAGAAGGACGTGGAGATGTCCGACGTGATCGACGAACTGGTCTTCGCCGTGGCGGGACTCTGCCAGAAGCGGATCGGCGCCCTGATCGTGATCGAGCGTGGGATACAGGTGGACAGCTACCTCGCCGTCGGGACCGATATCGACGCCAAGGTCACCAGCGAGCTGATTTCGTCGATCTTTCTCCCGTACTCGCCGATACACGACGGTGCGGTGATCATCCAGCACGGCAAGCTGACCAAGGCGGGGTGCTTCCTGCCGCTGACCCAGAACCTCGAGGTCAGCAAGAGCCTCGGCACCAGGCACCGTGCCGCCATGGGGCTGAGCGAGTTGGTGGACGCGGTGGTGGTCGTGGTATCCGAGGAGACCGGCACCGCATCGGTCGTGGTCGGCGGCAAGAAGACCGACGTGGTGGATCCCCCGTCGCTGGGTAAGACGCTGAGAAGGCTGGTGGAACCGAGGTGGCTCAAATGACCCAGTCAAAGTCGCACGAATGGGCCAAAGGGGTCAGTGCCCTCGCCGTGGTGCTGGCGGTGCTCATCTGGCTGAGCGTCATGCTGGAGCGGACCGGGGAGATCACGCTCACCGTTCCGGTCTACCTGGGCCAGCTCCCGCCCGGGATGATCCTTGCCTCGCCAGCGCCGGCCGATATCGAGGTCACCGTTTCCGGACCGCGGATACTGCTGCTTCTCCTGCCGCTGCACGGTGTCGCCTGCGACCTCGACGTCAGCGCTCTCGGCCCCGGAGAGGTCAAGGTGGCGCCGCGGGAAGGGAACTTCCATCTGGACCGCGAACTGAAGGTGGTCCGGGTGCTCCCCGCGACCGTGCCGCTGGTGCTGGCCAGGGCGGAAAAGAAGTAAGCCCCTCCCCCCGGAGGGGGGAGGCTGGGAGGGGGGAAGGCCGACAGGTCGGCAGCCGCAGCCCCCTCCCTGACCCTCCCCCTCCGGGGGAGGGGATGATTGAGAGAGTTGAGCGTAGCCTAGTTTAGGTATTTTATTAATCTTAGAGGTGAATGAATGAAGAAGCTTTTCGGCACCGACGGGGTCCGCGGTGTGGCCAACGTCTATCCGATGACGGCGGAGATGGCGATGCAGATCGGCCGCGCCGCCGCCTACATCTTCAAAAACGGCAAGAAACGCCACAGGATCGTGATCGGCAAGGATACGCGCCTCTCCGGCTACATGCTCGAAAGCGCACTGGTGGCCGGTATCTGTTCGATGGGGGTCGACGTCCTCCTGGTTGGCCCGCTCCCCACTCCGGGGATCGCCAACATCACCTCGTCCATGCGCGCCGACGCGGGCGTGGTCATCTCCGCCTCCCACAACCCGTTCGAGGACAACGGCATTAAGTTCTTCTCCCGCGACGGTTTCAAGCTCCCGGACGAGAAGGAGCTGATGATGGAGGAGCTGATCTTCTCCAAGCGCATCGACTCGCTCCGCCCCACCGCGAGAGAGGTCGGCAAGGCGTACCGCATCGACGACGCCGCCGGGCGCTTCGTCGTCTTCCTGAAGAGCACCTTCCCTAAGGACCTCGACCTCTCCGGGCTGAAGATCGTACTGGACTGCGCCAACGGCGCCGCCTACAAGGTGGCTCCCGCCGTTTTCGAGGAACTCGGGGCCGAGGTGATCACCATCGGCGTGAAACCCAACGGCACCAACATAAACGCAGACTGCGGCTCCCTGCACCCCGAGGTGATGAGCCAGGCGGTCAAGGAGCACGGCGCCGACCTCGGCATCGCCCTTGACGGCGACGCGGACCGGGTCATCTTCGTGGACGAGTACGGCAACGTCGTTGACGGCGACCGGATCATGGCGATCTGCGCCACCGAGATGATCAGGCAGCAGACGCTGAAGCAGAACACGCTGGTCGCCACGGTGATGAGCAACATGGGGCTCGACATCGCCATGAAGCGTATCGGCGGGCAGGTGATCAAGACCGCCGTCGGCGACCGCTACGTGGTGGAGGAGATGCTCAAAGGCGGGTACAACCTGGGCGGCGAGCAGTCCGGCCACATGATCTTCATGGACCACAGCACCACGGGCGACGGCATCCTCTCCGCGCTGCAGGTGCTTGCCATCATGCAGCGCCGCGGCAAGAGGCTTTCGGAACTCGCACTGGTGATGCAGCCGCTGCCGCAGGTGCTGGTCAACGTGCGCCTGGCCCAGAAATCCGACATCATGCAGGTCCCGGAGATAGCCAGGCTGATCAACGACGTGGAGGAGAAGCTGAAGGGAGAGGGTAGGGTGCTGATCCGCTACTCCGGCACCGAGCCTCTGCTGCGCATCATGCTCGAGGGGAACGACGAAGGCGACATCCGCTGCTGGGCGAACGACATAGCCTCCGCGGTGGCCGAAGCGCTGGGAGGTGAGAACCGTGGCTAGACTGGGAGTGAACATCGATCACGTGGCGACCCTGCGCCAGGCACGCGGCGGCAGTGAGCCGGACCCGGTTGCGGCAGCCGCCATTGCGGAAATGGCCGGTGCCGACGGCATCACCATCCATCTGCGGGAGGACCGCCGGCACATCCAGGACCGCGACCTCAAGATCCTGCGCCAGACGGTGCAGACCAGGCTGAACCTGGAGATGGCGGCGACCGACGAGATGATCGCCATCGCCCTTGCCGTGAAGCCGGAATGCTGCACGCTCGTCCCCGAGAAGCGCGCCGAACTGACCACCGAGGGGGGGCTGGACGTCAGGATCCACCAGGAAGCCCTGAAGGGGGCCATAGAGAAGCTGCAGCAAGGCGGGATCATCGTCAGCCTCTTCATCGATCCGGACCCGGACCAGATCAAGGTCGCCAACAAGATTGGGGCCGATTACATCGA
>Ga0209212_1000849_pt1 | contig 55835 bp, 72 predicted proteins | sample RifGroC2_FD_183996 | JGI IMG/M metagenome (GOLD analysis project Ga0209212, IMG submission 183996) | Groundwater microbial communities from Rifle, Colorado, USA - Groundwater C2 (SPAdes) (version 2) | ecosystem: Environmental > Aquatic > Deep subsurface > Groundwater | place: Rifle, Colorado...
GTTCCGTGAGATAGTTTTCCAATGATGTTGGCGGTGGCCGGAACAATTACCATCACATCAGTCTTATCAGCCAGTTCAATATGTTCAACTTTTCTTTTCTTTAAAACTTCCTTGTAGTCAAAATTCTTTTCAAATAAATTTATGGAGACTTTATTTTTTGATGCTTTCTCAAATAGTTTAGGGGAAATCATTTTTGTTGCCGACTCAGTCATAATGACAAAAACCTCATGACTTTCTTTTTTAAGTAGTTTAATTAAATCTAAAATCTTGTACGCAGCAATCCCACTAGAAACCCCGACTAAAATATTTTTTTTTTCATATTCGAATTTATTATATTTATCTTCTTTGTTTATTTATCGCGTTGACTCTCGATTTATGTTCACGGCTACTTGTATGTATAAGTATTTTTGCATCTATCACATCATGATGTTTTCCTGGAGCTAATCTACTTGCAAAGAATTTACCACAAACCATACAATAAAGACTTAAGCTCCCATCAGCATCATATTTTTTTTCTATACCCTGTGTTTTATTAGTTTCCATACTAACAATTAGAATGTTATTATAAATAAACCTTTAGAGTAATTCAAGGGCATTTTTTGAAAAATACTTATTTCTTAGTAAAAAATTCTTTGATTGTTTTGACAAAGAGTTTATTCTCTTCTTTTAATCCAATCGTCACCCTAAACCAGCCATCGCTTCCATGCTTTGGTTTTTCGCCTCTAAGGATGATCCCTTTTTTCTGGGTATATTCCAGAATATCCTCGCCTTTTTTTCCAGTTGGACCGGCATCAAACAAAACATAGTTGGCTCGGGTTGGAAAGACAACCATGCCAGGAATTTTACTCATTTCTTTTTCAATAAAAACCGCTTGATCGTTATTAAACTTAACTCGTTTAGCCAAACCTTTTTGATCCTCAAGACCGGTAAGGGCCGCCCACATCGTAATCGTTCCAACATTCCATGGTAAAAGAGTAGCAGCAATCTTCATTGCAACTTCTTTATCTGCTAACAAATAACCGAATCGAAGTCCCGCCAGTCCATAAGCTTTAGACATGGTTCTGGTGATGATGACGTTTTTATATTTTTTAATTAGTCGTGATTGTGACTTTTTAAAACCAGCATATTCAATGTAGGCTTCGTCAATCACAAATGGAATACCTAGCCCTGCAATCCGGACAAAATCTTTTTCATCCATAAAATTACCGGTTGGATTATTTGGATTGGCAATAACAATGATCTTTGTTTTACTGGTAACCGCCTTTAAAATTCCTTCAGGAGCATAGACCATTTTTTTATCTCGATATTCCATCGGAACGGAGATTATTTTCCCACCCAATAAATCACATCGTAATTTATAAATGCCAAAACATGGTGTTTGTTGGATGACTTCATCTCCCGGCATAAGAAAAGTCCGAAAGGCCATATCATAAATTTCGCTTGACCCGTTGCCAATAACAACGTTTTCCGCACTTTCAAGTCCATTCATTTTGGCAAGCTTACCGCGAATAACCAACCCTTGATCAGGATAACGGTTGGCAATTTTGCTGTATTTTTCTATTGTTTTTAGAATTTTTGCCGAAGGCGGGATCGGATTTTCGTTAGACATCATCCGGTGAAGAGATGGCTTCTTCCAAGCTAATTCAATGTGATTTGAGACATACATTTTTAATGGTTTAATCCACGGAACGAAATAATTATCCATTGATTTTTTCATATTTATTTTTTTCCGCCAGCTGGCGGATTAATTTTTAATTTGGACATTCTCTCTCCTACATAATTTTCCAATCCAGCAGAAGCCTGTGAAAACAATTCGGCTGTGGCAACCGTTGCTGGAAAAGTATTAAACTGGTCAACCTCCATACCATTTTCATCCCATGCCTGTTGGATATATGGAATTTTACTCATCTTAAATAAGACTTCTTTTGGAATATCATTTAATAAAATCTCTTCACTAAAATTCAAATCGCTACAGCGTTTAAAAAGCGGTTCCAAGACATATGGAGGCATCGTGTAGACAATATTGCCGGCAATTTTTTCCACGTCCCAGAAATGATATTTACCATTAACCATTGGTCCGTCGCGCATTGAGCACGCCAACATTTTGCTTGGCATGGCGTTTTCTTCAAGTAATTGGTAAGCTTTTCGAAAAACATAGATACCTAGCCAATGTTTATCACTCCAAGATAATTTTATCCCCCGTCTTTCCGCTTGTTGATCCAGAACCGGATGTTCGGTCAGTCGGCCGATCATCATTGTAATAACGGCCCGCCATTTGCTCATATCAACCTTATTTTTTAGTCCCAACTCCATCCCTTCTTTAGCGGCTTTGGCCACTGCCCAAATTTGTGGAAGTGAAAAACAAGTGGTAACGTTGGTTGGGATTCCCAATGATGATAAAACTTTAACAACCTCAACTCCTTCTGTACTGGCTGGAACTTTAATCATCACGTTTGGGGCAATCGCTCTAATTTCTTTAGCCATTTTAATCATCTTTTCCGTTTCGGTGATCAGGCGCGGATCAAGTTGTCCGGAGATATATCCATATCTTCCATCGGTCGCTTTCCAAATCGGTAACATCATTTCCGCCCCTCGTCTTATCACTTCTTTATAAGTCAACATAAAATATTCATAACGACTCAAGCCTTTATTTGTCTTAATCATGTTGTCAACCCACTTATTCCAAAAGGGCAGGTCACTATTGACTGCGGCAAGTGACAAAGGAGGATTGGTAGTACAACCGCGGATCAAGCTTTTTGCCGGATCGGAAATATTGTAGATACGGTTAAGCTGTTCCTTTAAAGAAGATTTTTTATTTGAAGGCGCAGCGTCGATCATCTTTTTTACCCAAGACTTAAAAATAAGAGGAGAAGAATCCCACCAGATTTCCATTTCCGGATGAACTTTTGTCAGTCTGTCAAGGGCACTTTGCATCATAAAAAAAATGTTTTTTATAATTTTATTCTTTATCTCCAAGTGTCACAACAATCGTCATTGGGTCACTTTCGAAGGTTGTTATAGCAACACTGCCCTCTGTGGAGCCTTTGGCAATCGCCCAGGTTTGAATAGTGTCCGAGTCAAAAGAAGACGTGATTGTCCATCCGCTTGTGTTTAGTCCATTCTTATAAAACGGAACTACCTTATTAAGTCCCTGTCCACTCGGAATCGTAAATGTGACGAGAAGCCCGTTTCCCTTTCCTTGCTGGATGTTGGATACGGAAGAAACTACTTTAGCCCCTGGATATATTGGAAAATCTTTAGGAAATGTATCTGGTAATTTTTCTCCTCCAATGTTAATTGTTTGACCGGTTTTAGTATCGGTAAAAGTAACTTTTCCTTTTTTAATATTCTTTTTTGCAAAAAAATTTATTGCTAAACTTATCACAAAAAACACAATAATACTTCCAATTACAATAGCAACAAACGGGTTCATTTTGAAAGACTTAGTCGGAGTTATTTCCATAGCGTTGATGTTATATTACTATCGTTCATTTCTATTTGCAACAGAACTTGGTCGGGAACTAAATTAAAACGAAAGAATTTTATCCGATTCTTCAATAATCAGGAGAAGATCTTCCATAGTTGATATTGGGCAAACTCCTTCTTTTTTTCTAAATTTAAGACAGGTACCGCAGGTAAATATTTTTCCATTTAGCGCAATAAATTTATCAATCTGTTCTTTTACGTTAAATTGTTGACTTTCTATTTCCTTACATTCAACACCTTTATTAATAAGAAAGACTTTGACAGTATGGTTTTTGTTCAACGAAAAATTAGCAAGACGAAATGCGTTCCAAACTGTCTCGGGATTATTTTGACTGATAATAATTCCTATTTTCATGAGATTATTATATCAAGACTATTTCCTCAAACCAAATGCCATCATGACTCTGCTTTACCCAATATAAGATGATTCCGCACTTTAATTAATTAAAGTAAATTTATTAATTTTTTTGCTTCAATTTGTTTAAGAATCCTCTCTGCCCTGGAAAATCCGATCTTAAATTTTCTTTGGATAAATAAGGCCAGATGAAAATCAAATTTATGAAGGTAATCAAAGACCTCCTGTAAAAGCGGATCTTCGACATTATTATTTATTTGTTCTATTTTTTGCTTCATATATGAAGAAATTATAGTTTTATTTTTCAAGCTGTGTAAGTTTAGAGTGAGCTTTTGTTATCGAAATGTGTGTAAATTTAGATCCTGGAACTGCTCCATGCCAGTGTTTTTCTCCTGCAGGAACCCATATAATATCACCCTCTTTAATTTTAAATTTTTTTTCCTCGGTTGCAATAATTCCTCGACCTTTTGTAACAATCAAGACTTGATCATTTGAATGCATATGGAGTTTATTTTTTACTCCTTTAGCAAAATTAATATAGTCTACACTGAGGTCTGAACTTGTAATATCCTTTAGAGGAGATTGTCTCATTATTCTGCCAGTAAAAAGTGGTAGGTTAGTAAATTCTTCTTTTAAAACATCTTTTATATTTATAATTTTCATAAATATATGATATCAAAAAATATTAACAATCTGCTCCCAAGACCCAAAAACAAGCTTATGGACGAATTTCGCCTTATTTCTCAGCAGGTTAGCTTTGAGGGAATGTTTCGAACAATAGTTTAGATTATTATCTTAGGATTTAATGATACCTAGTTGTTGATAGAGACCTAATCTATCCCAAACATACCAATATTCTGCTATTTTGCCATTTTCTAATCTAAATATTGTCATTCCTGAGTATGTAACTTTCTTATTGGTGGGTGGATTTCCCATAAACTTTCCCGTGTTAATAGCTTCTGTAGTCCATAAAACAACAACTTTATCTCCTTGCATAAAAATATCATTTATTGTTTTGTGAGAATTTGATAGCGCTTCTTGAGATTGTTGTAAAGCCTCTTTATAAGTTTTAGGCTGTGTATCTCCAACAGGTTTGGGATTTAGATGCAAACTGTGAATTTGAAAATGAGGAGTTAAATATTTATCGGATTGATCTATCTTCCCTTTATTTTCTACTTCTTCAATATATTCACGAACTATTTGTAAGTTGTCCATATATTTTTATTATACTGCTAAAAAATAGTTTTTAAATGTGCCTTGCTTCCAATTACTTGAATTTACTCAAACTTCACTTATTATTTCAAAACCTTTAAAACTCCCTGTAATTGCCAAACCATAAATTCTATTCTTTGCTATTTTTTTCTCTCGAATTTTTTTAGCTGTTTCATTTATAGTTGCTCCTGAACCGATTGCGTCATCAATTAAAAGAATATTGTCATAGCTTCTAGTATTGTTTACCATAATTGTTTGTCTGGCATTTTCAACTCTATCTTCAATCTTACTGAGCGTCTTTTGAGGAACTATCAAATCCGTTTTAATTTTTTGCAGATTAATAATCGGTAGATGGATATTCAAATTATTTTCTATTTCTGCCATCAGTTGTATTTCTCTTTTAACCGTAGGCGGTACAAAACTCACAGCGTTAATATTATATTTAACCAAAAGTTCGTTAATTTTTTTTTGAATGCTTTCACAGATTTCTTTAATCAAAATTTTATTTTGACTCTGTTTAGCATAAAGAAGCATCCAACCTAGCTTAGTTTTACCAAATCTCTCAATACTATAAAAATCAAGATAAAATATTTTATTTACATAGACTTTATCGAAACTGTGTTTTAATTTATAAGTTCCATCAATCAAGCCAGCCTTTTTATATTTATCATATTTTTGAAAGGTTTTTTCATATTCTGTAATCGTTTTTATTAGAGGTAGTTTATTTTTATCACACCAATACTTAAAACCTTCCATTCCTATCAATTTTTCTCCAGTCGGAGTAATTATCAAATAATTTTTTTCAATAATTTGAGATTCTATTTGATTATCTTGAGATTTTATAGTTGAAACTATTTGATCTTTAATAAAATAATATACAACCGGAGGTCTTCCTATTTTACCAATCTTGCCTTCTTCAAGTAGCTTGGGCAAATGTTTAAACAAGGCCTGCCTGGATATACCCAGATATTTAGCCAGTTGTTTCGACGTAACTTGCTTGTGAACAATCAGATATTTCTGAATTCTTTCTGCTGTATTTGTAACCATATGGAAGTATTATATCAGGTTGACAGTTGACTGTCAACTGTCAACTATCAATTTAAGATATATATTGTATCTTTTTGAAGTAAAATCGGTTCAAAATGAGACGTATTTGTCAATACTGTGAGACGAAAGGTTATATTAAGAACAGTGCTGGCTCCCCCGAGAGGACTCGAACCTCTAACCTTGATCTTAACAGGATCCTGCTCTACCGATTGAGCTACAGGGGAAATTAATTTTCAATTATCAATTTACAATTTTCAATGAAACCAAATATTTTAAGGAGCAAGTACATTTTATCAAAAAAGTCTGATTTTTTCAGCTATAAAAGCTAATATTTACTGTTTTCCTAGTATAAAATTAATTCATTTGTCATTCCCTCGAAGGAGGGAATCCAGACTATAATTACCTTTATATATGAAAAGTAATTTTAAAACCAAAGTTTATAAAATTTGTAGCTATATCCCCAAAGGCAAGGTTGCCACCTATGGACAACTGGCTAAACTCGCTGGAAAATCAAAAGCTGCAAGAGCCGTCGGTGTTTTCATGAAAAACAATCCTGATGCTCCGATTGTTCCCTGCCATCGGGTCGTTGCATCAGATGGAAAACTAATAGGATATTCGGGAGTTGGTGGAATTGCTCAAAAGAAAAAAATGTTAATTGATGAAGGAGTATCTTTCAAAAATAACAAGGTTGATCTTTCTCGTTCCCAATGGATAAAATAATTTCACTTCTTGCTTTATAAACCATTTTCTGCTTCAATTAAATTAAGGCTCTTTATGAAAGTAAGAAATTTTATCATTGTTAGTCTTATCATAATTTTTTCTTTATTTTCTTTCAATTCTATCTTTGCCGAGGATAAAAATACTCCAAGCGGAATGATTCCAAAACTTCCAAAAACGCAAAATGATCCGCAGCTTCTCGAAGGACATGTTTACCCAAGTTGGGGACCAGTTTGCCAGCGATACACATATTCAGTAATTTATTTTGACAAAGAGGGACGAAAGCCTGAGTATGTCAAGATTTATTTTAACGGTCAAATGATCAATATGCAAAAAGCAAATCCCAAAGATAATGACTATAAAAAAGGCGTTAAATACTTTTATAAATATGTGCCAAATAAATTAGGCTCAAATTTCTATTATTTTGAAGCGTCAAACGGGTTAGGAAAAACAAGAGATGCAATTATCGACTCGCCTGACAATGGCCCCGTTCTTTTCAAAAGTGCATTTGAAAAAAATGAAATTGCTGTAATCAGTAAACAATCTGGTAAAAAAATCTTAAGCTTTTCAACCGGTAAAGAATGGGTTGGAGGAATTTCTTTATCTGACAACGGAAAGTATTTAGCTGCTAAAACTTCAAAACATGTTTATCTTTTTGATACCGAAAAACCCAAAGAACCTCTTTGGTCTTTTGCTTGCGAGCAATGCAGAATTGGCGATGATGTAAAAGGAGGAGTCGCAATTTCAGGAGATGGTTCTAAAATAATCGCCGCATTTGGAGAAAAAGTTACGCTATTTGATAAATCAAGTAAAAAACCCATTTGGATGTATACTGCTCAAAATTCTTCTTATAACGTTGCTATTTCTAAAGATGGGAAATATATGGCAGCAGCAACTGCCGGGGAAGAATCAGATAAAAATTCAAACCTCTTAATTTTATGGAACGATAAAAACGAAAAGCCTTTGTGGAGTTATCATTCATCCGGCAATTTTCACGATGTTTCGCTTTCCAGCGATGGAAGTTTTATTACCGGTTCAACGGGCTGTCCGGACAGGCGATTTTATCTTTTTTCAAAAGATTCGAATAAACCACTTATAAAAAGCGATCCTTTAACCCGTGATTCTCCGGTACACAGAGCAAAAAATTCCGCTGATGGATCATTAATGGCCGTTGGCAGCGAATCTGATGCCGGAGCTGTCTTTCTTTTTAAGGCAAATTCTAAAGAACCTGTTTGGAAATTCCCAACGCAAAATGGCAGTTCAGTAAGAGCATTAAATTTTACACCTGATGGAAAATTTATCGGTGCGGCCACTTTTGGCGGGCAGGCATATATTTTTGATAGCAAATCAAGTCAGCCAATTACTTCTTGGACTGTTAATACTACCCTGGGAGGAATAGATATTGCTGATGACGGAAGTTTTATTGCGGCAGGCGGAACGGATAACAAACTTTATATTTTTGACCGCGGCAAAAAAACAGGCATTGAAGTTCCTTTCAATGAATACTTGGAAGAAATTGATATCTCGGCAAATGGAAAATATATTGCGGCCGGTACGGGCGGATCGGTATATTTTTTTGAAACATATATTTCTCAAGACCGAGGAAAAACTTTTAACTGCTCGAGCATCATTGAGCCTTCCCCGGAAAGTCAACTGATGGCCAATTTTGGAGTAGTAGATCAGGGGGGTCGGAAACCGAGTTTGCTGGAAATAATCTTAAATTTCATTAAGAATATTTTTAAGCTAGAAAAAACCGCTCCCTCGGGCAAAGCTGTTTGTGGTAACGATTTTTGCGAACCGAATTTAAACGAAAGCAAACAATCTTGTCCTCAAGACTGTTCGGCTCAATAGTTTAAAATTTAATAATCCCTTTTTTTCTGAAGAAAATAAACATCGATCCTCCAATAAAAACAATCACCATCACCAAAAGACTGCCATATAAAAACCGATCCAACAAATATAAAAATGTTTTGGTGTAAAAAAGATATCTGACACTTGCTTTTAGGCCATGAATAATTAGGCTATACAAAACTGCCAAGAAAAATAAGTTGCCATAACCGAAATTGGCTGTTTTGATTAATTTATAAGCTGAAGCGGCAATGCAAATTTCCCAAACCAACTGACTAATCTTTAATGACATTAAGCCATCATCAATCTTTAGTCCAAACAAATACTGCCAGGCGACCGCCGCGATGGAAATAAGAATAAAATACCAAATTGGCTTAATGTATTCTTCTAAAGTTTTGCCAAAAATTTTAATTTTAAATACAACTAAGACGGAAAAGAAGATAATTATTACCAGAAGAATTGTGAAGAAAATCGGATCGCTGCGTTTTTCTAAAACAGGAATTTGTGGTAAAAGATTTAGTTTATCACCCGCAATAGTAAATGATTTACCTGTTTGTGGACAATCGACTTTTTGATTCCCAACGAAGCACTCCCGGCCTTTTGTTTCTATTTTCCCTGAATAATAAACGATTGTTTTCATTCTAATTTTAGTAAAACAGATTTGGCATTGGTTTTCAACTTTTGACCAATTGACAACTCCGTTTACTTATGTAATAGTGATACTATGGTGGATGACGTTACTCAACCAGTTACTCAGCCAACAAAACCCAGTCGTTTGAAACTTATTCTTTTTATTGAGACATTTATTTTTATTATTATTATAGTAACTAGTCTACTTGTTTTTATAATAAGAAAAAATCAGACCACGAAAAACAGTGCGTTTTCTCCAACACCAACCATTCAGGCTGAAAACAAAATGAATGTTCCTATTGAGACAAAATATGAAAATCCGTTTAACGATAAAACCCAGTATCAAAACCCGTTTTCCAAAAATACCAATCCATTTGACAATCTAAAATGAAACACATATCAATCCGTCAATTATTTCTTTTTTTATTATTTACCGTTTTCTTTTTCTATTCACCTTCTTTAATAAAAGGTCAGACTACAAATGAAGAGGCTGCTAAAAAATACGGGGTAACCTATCCTATTGCAAGTCTTGGGAACTGCGCAGATTACACAAGCTGCCGCAACTATTGCGAAGACGAAACTCACCGTGACACCTGCATTCAGTACGCTAAACAAAAAGGATTTTACGAGGAACGAAAGACCGATGAGATATTAATACATGCAAAAACAGAGTTGGGTTGTAATTCAGAGACTGAGTGCAAAAATATATGCGAAAAAGAGGAAAATTTTGAGAAATGTACCAACTTTGCCAAAAAAACAGGGTTGGTGAAAGAGCAAATATTGAGTCCAAAAAATCAGGAGATTCTTACGAAAGCAAAAGAAATTCTGGGGTGTGATTCACCTCAAACCTGTAAATCAATCTGCGAGCAGGAGGGGAATCGACAAAAATGTTCGGAGTTTGCCAAACAAACAGGATTAAAAGGGGGCGAGGAAAAAAGAGGTCCAGGTGGTTGTAATTCTGAAGAGTCCTGCAAAACATTTTGTTCCAGTCCTGATAACTTTAATGAATGTTCTAAATTTAAACCGCCTGAAGGCCAGGAACGCCGTGATGGGCCGTCGCAAGAAGGATTTCGAGGCCCAGGTGGATGTACTAGCGAATCATCGTGTAGAGAATACTGTGAAAAAAATTCGTCAGAATGTCAAAAATTCGGACCAGGCCCGGAAGGGAAAGAGGGAGAGCGAGACAAACCGCCGGAAGGAGTGAAGCGGGAAGAAATGGAAAAACTATGTAAAGAAAATCCCGAGAAATGTAAAGAACAATTTGGTGGTGGACAACCCCAAAATATGAAACCGGAAAATATACAACCGCAAGATATGGAAAAATTTTGCAAGGGGAACCCAGAAAAATGTCGGGGCCAAGGTCCTCCACAAGGTTCCTCTGAATTTAAGCGGCCTGATGAAGAATTTCGTCCTCCAGAAAATTTTCAGGAGCCATCGGAAAAAAGACGGGAATCGCCCCCAAATCAGGGTCCTCCGCCAGAACAAAATCAAGGCCCTCCTCCACAAAATTTTTCATCAGGTCCTCCACCTGAAGTTAAAGGAGTAGCTACAATCAGAAATATAGTAGATAAATTTTTATATTTTCTTCTTAAAAAATAAACCCGACGCACCTATTGTTCCCTACCTCATTGATCTTTCTATTTCGAGGTGGAAAAAATGAGATAATTTCTAAAACCTAACTTCTACTTGACATATGTTAGGTTTTAATGGTACAATCCTAACATCTAATAGTTATAAAATTTTATGAAAATAGGCCATATTGTTCAACAACCAGCTGGTTATAAGGCATTCGTTCCGGATAAATTTCCACCGGGGCAATTAATATCTTTAAATTCAAAGACCCAACAACTACACGCAAAAGCTAATTTAATGCTAGGGAAACTCGATGGAATTACTCAATTACTGCCTGACCTTGATTTTTTTATTTTTATGTATATAAGAAAAGAGGCGGCTCGCTCAAGCGAAATTGAGGGAACTAAAGCCACAATTATTGATGTAATTAAGAGCGAAGCAAAGATTGAGAATAAGTTTCCACAGGATGTTGATAGAATCCTACATTATATCTCAGCCATGGAATACGGTCTAAAAAGACTTGAAACATTTCCATTATCGTTAAGGTTTATAAGAGAAATTCATAAAGTATTATTGGAAGAAACAATAGATGCTCCTGGAAAAACTCCCGGCGATTTTCGTATTTCTCAAAATTGGATAGGCGGCGGTTCTCCAAATACGGCAAAGTTTGTCCCACCTCCACCTCATGAAATGGTTCAATCACTTGGTGATTTTGAAAAATTTCTCTACGTAGAAGATGAATATTCACCTTTAATAAAAGCTGCCTTAGCTCATGCTCAATTTGAAACTATTCATCCATTTTTAGATGGTAATGGAAGAACAGGACGATTATTGACTACTTTTTATCTTTGTAAATTGGGGGTACTAGAAAGACCTGTTCTGTATCTCTCAGAATATTTTTTAAATAATCAACAATCTTATTATGATTCATTAAATAATTACCATAGTGAAAATGGTGACATATCTATATGGTTGGATTTTTTTCTTGATGGTGTTGCAATAATTGCTAATGAGGCAATTGAAACGTCAAAAAAAATTAATGAATTAAGTAAGCGTGATGTTAGAAAAATTCATATGCTTGGAAGAAGAACTAAAACAGCCCTAACGGTATTAGAGAATTTATACAAATTACCAATTATAAATATTAAAAAAGTTGAGGAGTGGACTGGATTATCTCGACCTCAAGCTAATGAATTAGTTAAAAAACTTGTAGAAATCAATATTTTAGAACAGAGGGACAAAAATGTTGAGTACGGAAGAGAATTTTGGTACAAAGATTATATTAATCAGTTTATTAGTAAAAAGGAACAAAATAGATTTTAGGCGCATCAATCTTTTTATTTTGAGGTGGGAAAAATAATTCAGTATAATTTACGTATGACTATTCTTATCTTCACCGAGGGAACAGTTTTAATGCCCGGTTCTGCGAAAGGAAAAATTCGTGAAGAAATCGTCCAACAAAGCAAAAAATTTAGAATTTTGATCGATGATCCGGATGGCATTCATAATTATCAAAGTTATATTCCTGTTTATAATGCCGTAGAAAAAATTAAAAAATGGAAAAAACAAGGAGCAACTATTTTTTACCTTTCTTCACGACGAGTTAAAAGTGAAATTGAAGCAATCGGGAATGTTTTACAAAAATATGGTTTCCCAGACTCCCAGAATTTGTTATATCGTCAACAAGGTGAGGACTATAAAGATGTTGCCGAAAAACTAATGCCAGATATTCTTATTGAGGACGATTGTGAAAGTATTGGTGGAAAGCAAAAAATGACATATACCCATATGAGCCGCGATGCTAAAGCAAAAGTGCATTCAATAACAGTTAAAGAATTTAGCGGAATAGACCACTTGCCGGACAATTTGGGTCAATTAAAAACACATTAATATATAATAAAAAGGTATATTTAATCTTGATCCCCGTCTTCCAGCCTTTGTCAAGACTACGGCTGGCAAAGCACGGGGATGATAAACAGTCTTAATGCAAATAAATTATAAGTTTGTTAGTATACAGGCATGGATTATATAAAAATACCAAATAATGAAACAATAGAGAAAACTATTGGCGCACTTAAAAATCATGGAATTGACGTCATTTTTGTTGAGAATAAGGAACAGGCGCTTAAGGAAATATTAAAAAATGTCCCTGAAGGTTCGAAAATAATGAATGGATCTTCAACGACTCTGATACAGGTTGGATTTGCTGAAATACTAAAATCAGGTAATCATAAATGGAAAAATTTACACGAAAAGATCCTTAAAGAAAAAGACTATGGAAAACAGTCTGACCTAAGAAGAAGGGCCTTAACCGAAACTGATTATTTTTTAGCCAGTGTCAATGCTATTACTGAGGACGGTAAGTTGGTAGCGGTTGATTTTTCGGGTAGTCGGGTCGGAGCCCTGCCTTTTGCTGCCAAAAATGTTTTGATCGTTGCCGGCGCCAATAAAATCGTTGCCGATCTTGAAGAAGCTTTTGCTCGAATACAAAATTATGTAATTAATTTGGAAAACGAACGGGCAATGAAAGTCTATGGTATGAAAAGCGGTTTTGGCAAGTGGGTAATTATTGAAAAAGAAGCGGTACCAAACAGAATTAAATTGATTTTAGTCAAAGAAACTCTTGGGTTTTAGAAAGTATTTTTTTCACGTTCTCGATGCTGTTTACCTGCATCAGTTCATTGCGAACTTCAGCGGCATGGGGAAAATCTTTTGCATACCAACCCAAATGTTTCCTCATGATGCTTAGGTTGGCTGTTGGAAAAAATTCGACGAACTTTTTACAATGCTCAAGAAGTACCTTAAATCTTTCTTTCGTCGTTGGAATAACCCCTTTAAATATCCAAGGATTGCCTAAGGCTGCCCGACCGATCAAAACTCCTGCCAAATTAAATTCTTTAATTCTTTGTATTGCTTGGTTCTTACTCTTTATATCTCCATTTCCAAATATTTTCGTCTTGGTATTTTTTGCCAAATCGGCGGCAATTCCTATCTGGCTCCAATCAGCCAACCCCGAATATTTTTGGGCAAAAGTCCTGGCATGAATGCAGATGACGTCCGGCTCCGTCTCCAATAAATTACTTATCCATTCTTTTGTCTGCGGTTCTCGATAGCCCGTCCTTGTTTTGATAGAAACAGTAATATTTCTCTCAATATTATATTTTTCTTTTCCATCTTTGACTCCTTTTTTTACCGATAAAATAATTTCTTTAGCTAACTTTGGTTGAAGAATTAAACCGGCTCCAGCTCCCCGGTGAAAGACACTTTTATCCGGACAACCCATGTTAATATCAACTCCATCATATCCTTTTTCCAGCGCAACTAAGGCTGCTTGATAAAAATATTCAGGTTCGCATCCGAAAAACTGGGCAACTGTTGTTGTCTCTGTTTTATGGTGTAATAACATTCTTTGTATAACCGCCTTACCTAAGATTAACCCTTTAACAGAAATAAATTCCGTATAAATAATATCCGGCTTCCCGTAGATATCAGTGATGTAGCGGAAAGGAGCATCGGTCACTCCGTCCATCGGCGCCAGTCCAATTATTGGTTTTATGTTTTTTATAAGAAGGTTTTAATTAATCTAATTTTTTTACAAAATCCTTTTTTCTCGGTCTTGGATCTAACTCTCTCTTAAGCAATTTATTATCTATATTTTTATAATCTCCTAATTTCCCAAGAGCTATCACAACGAAAGGGAAATGATTTATGTCAATGTTAAATAATTTAACCAGTTTATTTTTATTAAAATCTCCCATCTGCCGGCAGTAATAACCAAGGTGTTGCGCTTGAAGAACCAAAGACATGACGGCCGCTCCAAGGTCATGACGGTAATAAGTTTTTTTTCCTTTAAATTTTTTAATGAAACAGGCAACTATCAAAACCGGGGCCGTTTTCGCAAACCGATTATACTTTGCCAGACAGGAAATGATTTTACCATAAGATGCGTCTCCTTTTTTTGCCCAGTAAAAATACCACGGTTGAAAATTCCATCCTGATGGAGCAAAACGAGCCGCTTCAAATATTAAATTAATATCGCTCGATTTAACTTTCTCATCCGAAAAATATCTTGGACTAAATCGGTCGTTTATTGCCTTCATCACTGGATAATCCGGCTGCGGCTTTCTGATTTTGATTATTTCTTTTTGTGTTGTCATACTTTATTGTACGGAACAAAAATTTTTGTTCCCTACCTTATAAACTAAAATGGCAATGTCAGAGGCATCTCCCCCCCTCCTTCATCTTCCAAGTATTTTTCCCAGTCAACCTTGATATTGACTTTCCCATTTTCATTCAAATAATAAATTTTTTTATTATTAGCTCCATATTCGAAAAGTTCTTTTGTCAACATGACATCGTCCATACAATATTTTTTTAACTCATCCCATTTTCCTTCTTTATAAAAATCAATCGCTTCCAGTCCATGACCGGTCTTTTTTTTATCTAAAGTCGCCCTGATCGTATCATTCAAAGATAATCTTCTCCCTAGAATTTTTTTTATATCGTCTAAAATGTCAAAAGTTTTAAAATGTTTAATGTCTCCCGGATAATACGGTTGCAGGACCGGTAAATCAAAACTATTAATATTGAAACCAATTATGTATGAGCAATTTTCCAAAATTGGAAAAAGATTGTTAAGATCTTTTTCTGTAAAAATTTTTTGTGAATTATCTCGATAATCAAATAATGCTAAAACGGTAATACCAAGCTTAGCGTGTTCTGAAAAATCTCTAAAAGTATATTTCGTTTCTAAATCAATAACGACTGGAAATTTTTTCATATCAATTAACTTTTTTCTTCAACTTTCTTTCTTTATAAATCTCCAGTTCTAATAAGCCTGTTCTTTTCAAAGTCAGTCTTCTTTGTTGAAGATTAGACTGATTAAGTTGTTGCTGATATTTAAAATATAGACTATCAAAAAATTTCATAAAAATTTCTTTTTCTTTTTTGGAAAGTGAAGGGACTTCTCTAAAAAAAAATTCATCTAACTTTCCTAAGCTCCATAAACTTTCAATAAACTGTTGATTTTTTAAATTAAAAGACATCAGATCTCCCTGGATTGGTTTGATCTTAAACTTCATCATCTGGACCTCCTCAAACATTTGATTAGTGGTCGGTTTACTGGAGATTACTTTTTGAATGTTTCCAAAAAGTAAGATTATATCCTTGTTTATTTTTTTCATATTAGAGTCTATAATTATCCTATGTTAAGACAAAAACTTCAAGATGATCAAGTCACCGCTCTTAAGGCGGGCGAAAAAACCAAACTTGGTATTCTCCGTTTCATTTTAGCACAGATAAAGAATAAAGAGATTGATAAAAAATCAGAATTGAATGATGATGAGGTATTGATTGTTTTGAGAAAAGTAATCAAAGAATTGAAGGAGTCTGTTGAGGCTTTTGAAAAAGGTGGACGAAAAGAGCTGGCAGAGGATAATAAAAAACAGTTAGAAATTGCTTCTTCTTATTTACCTAAAGAGATAGGCGATGAAGAACTAAAAAAAGAAATTGAAAAGGTAATAAAAGAAAATCAGGTTGTCTTTGATAACAATCAGAAAGCCATTATTGGAATCTGTATGAAGCAATTGAAATCAAAGGCCGACCCAGGCAGAATAATGAAAACGCTACAAAGTATAATGAAATCATGAGATTGATCAAAAATATTATTTTTATCTTCCTCCTCTTATTTCTCTTTTCCTCCTTACTTAAAAATCTTTTTGGTTATAAAAGCAAACTCGACTTTTACCAACAATTTAAACAAAACTTTGAAAAAGAAAAAAAACGCAATATCGAACTAAAAACTGAATCTGTCCGTAAAAAAAGCACCGAGGAAATAGAAAAAACCATCCGCAACGATCTTAATTTATTGAAAGACAATGAAATTGCTTTGATCATCCCCGCTCCAATCAAAACATCCGTTTCAATTACCCCAACACCCTCCCCCAATTGGAAACAGTGGTGGGAGTTATATTTTAAAATAAATTGATGTTACGGGGCCGGGAGTCGAACCGCGGTCTAGGAGATTATGAGCCTCCTGTGCAGCCGTACACTACCCCGTATTGTCAATTTGCTCTTAAATTATACTAAATATTTTATTTTTAATCGGGCTAAATGATATAATAAACTCATGAATAACTTCTTACTTTCCATCATCATCCCCGTCTTTAATGAAGAACAAAATATTGAACCGTTGCTCAAACGTCTTATTCCGATTTTAAAAAATTATCAATATGAGATTATTTTTGTTGATGATGGTTCAAAAGATAAAACTCCGGAAATGGTTAAAAAACAAGTCAACAAAAATAATCGGATTAAATTAATTTCTTTTTATAGAAATTTTGGACATCAAATGGCACTCGTTGCTGGCTATGGGGCCGCCCATGGTGATTGTGTAATTACGATTGACGCCGACCTACAAGATCCTCCGGAAATTATCCCTCAGATGATTGATAAATGGCAAGCGGGCGCAAAGATCATTTACGCAAAAAGAAATGAAAGACAAGGTGATAATTTTTTTAAGAAAACTACAGCAACAATCTTTTATCAACTAATTAATTTTTTGTCTGACACCCCAATTCCCCAAGAAGTGGGTGACTTTCGACTCCTTGACAAACAAGTGGTTGAATTTTTAAACAATCTTCATGAAAGACCAAGTTTTTTGCGGGGTTTAGTATCTTGGGGTGGATACCCAACTGAATTTGTATTTTTTAAAAGAGAGAAAAGATTAACAGGTCAAACTCATTATGGCTTCTTTAAAATGTTGAATTTTGCCTTAGAGGGAATTACTTCTTTTTCCGTCAAACCACTCCGAATTGCAACTTACTTTGGGTTTATGTCCGGTATATTTGGCTTCTTGGGAATTATCTATGAACTGATCAGAAAAGCTATTTCCCCTCAATCGTTTGTCATTGGCTGGGCTGGTCTTTTTACGGCCATTATGTTTCTTGGAGGTATTCAACTGATCACGATTGGAATAATCGGTGAATATATTGGTAAAATATATCAGGAAGTACAGAAAAGACCGAAATATATTATTAAAGAAAAAATAAACATATGAAAGGATTAGGAATCGTTTTAATCGCCATCGGAATCGCACTCTTAGCATTTGTCTCCTATAATTTTATTAAGGAAAAAAATAAAATGGCCTCGCCCATTCCGGAAGATAAAGGAGTGAAGGTAATCTTCGTAACACCCTCAAAGTAAATATTAAATCTTAAAGATTAAAGGTTAAATAAACTATTAAAGTTTAAACTGTTAAACATAAAAACGTTTAATATTTTGTTATTTAATATTTTTTTAACATTTAACATTTACTGTCATTCTCCCAACTTAAATTCAAACAAATTGGGTTTGTCTGTTCCCGTTCCCAAAAATAATGTTTGAATAATTGTCATTATCAAAAATGCGCTGACAAATAATATAAATCCTATCAGCGCATACTTCAAAGTTCCTTGGGCTTTTTTAATACGCTCTGCATTACCAAATGAAGTCAGGTAGCGAAACGAGCCGACGACAAACATAATAAATAAAACAATAATTATAAAAAAAGAAGACATAAAAAGAATGTTACCAAAGACTATCTCCAAGCATTTAAGTGTTGGGACACCATCAACAACACAGTTCCCCGATGGACCTGTTTCCCAATCCTGAATCTGAGCAGAAACTGTAAAAAGAGGTAAAAATATATTAAACACAGAATAATAGTTTAATGATGGTCTTAATTAATCAACCCCGGGAAAACAATAGGTTTGGTAATTCCTAAACCTGTATTGCCGGGGAAAAAGATGTTTTCAATAACTGCAACCGTTGCTAAAACAACGAAGATAAGAATCAGACCAACAAGCGCCGCCTGAATCTTTTCTCTAGCTTTATCAACTGATTCTTTGTTCCCTCCGGACGTAATCCAAGACAAAGCTCCAAGCAGAAGAAAGACAAGGGCAACTAAACCGGCAATAATAAAGAAAAACCTCACTATAAAAGTTAACACATCATTAAATTGAGGAATTGCAAACCCAAGTTCAACCTTTGGATACTCAACATCTCCTGCCTTAGCTAAGAAGTTTAACATATGAAAAAAGTATAGAGAATGTTTTCGCCCGTGTCAAGGCCGATTAGATGAAATCAGATTTAATCGGATAAAATCAGATATAATCAGTCTAAAATTTTGAGGAAAATGCATTAATTTGTTTTCCTAGAATTATGTATTCTTCCTGTAATTTATCTGTATTTATTTCGTAAACTAAAAAAATAACCTTAAGATGAGTTACTACTTCATTAGATGAACCTGAAGAAATTTCAAGATAATTTTTGGTAGATTTTTTCGAACGAAAAAAACCCTCTGATATATTTGCAGGAACAGAAATTGAGGCTCTTTTTATCTGATCGCATAATGAATAATCTTTCGATAATTTATAATTATTTTTAATTAAAATATAAACTTCTTTTACTAAACTCAAACTTTTTTGATATATTCTCAAATCTTTTATCTCAAACATAAAAATAGATTTAATTGGATATAATCAGATGTAATCGGTTTGTTTTTTTACTGATTTTATCTAACTCCGTCTGATTCTATCTGATTTCATCCATTTACTCGTCATGCGACCTAAACTGCAAGGCTTCGGAAACATAGGAAGCTTCAATCTTAGTAGCCCCGTTTAAGTCCGCTATCGTCTGGCTGATTTTAATCGTCTTAAAATAACTTCGCGCTGATAAAGACAGCTTTGCAATTGCTTGTTTTAAAAGATTAACTGCCTCGGGAGTCAGTTGACAAAACTTTTTTATCTGAGCCGAAGACATTTCTCCATTAGTAAAAATTTTTAGATCCTTAAATCTTTTTTTTTGAATTTCCCGAGCTTTAACCACTCTACTTCTCACTTTTTGACTAGACTCACTTAAAATATTACTGGTTAATTTTTCCTCCGGTACGGAAGGAACATCAATATGAAGATCAATTCGATCTAAAAGCGGACCTGATAATCTTTTTTGATATTTTAAAATTGTCCCCGGTAAACAGTGACAGGGTTTTGTCTCATGCCCTAAATATCCACATGGACAGGGATTTGATGCTGCTAGAAGTAAAAAGCGGGAAGGAAAAATCAAAGTTCCCGATGCCCGTGAGATTGTAATAAACCCATCCTCCAAGGGTTGACGAAGACTTTCAAGAGTTGTTCTTGGAAACTCGGGAATTTCGTCCAAAAATAAAACGCCCCGATGGGCTAAAGAAATTTCACCAGGAGAGGGATTTGAACCACCGCCAACCAAACCGATTCTGGAGGTTGTGTGATGAGGGCAACGGAAAGGCCGACTGGCAATAAAGCTTTGATTATGGAGTAGTCCTGCCACCGAATAAATTTTTGTCACCTCAAGAATTTCCTCTTTTTCCATCGAAGGAAGAATCGATGGAAAAGCCCGTGACAAAAGTGTCTTACCCGTTCCCGGCGGACCTTTAAGAATAATATTGTGAAATCCGGCGGCGGCTATTTCCAGCGCCCGCTTGGCTGTCTCTTGGCCTTTGATATCTTCAAACAAATAATCATATTTTTCTTCTTTTATAAGACTGATAAAATCCTGAGGGGGAAAAGGAGAAATTAATTTAACTTCATTCAAATGTAAAATCAAATTTATAAGATTGTCGACTGGATAAACTTCAATTCCGTCAACTAAAATCACTTCGGATATATTTTCCCGAGAAACAAAAATTTTCTTGATTTTTTTTGATTTCGCCAGAAGTGCAATTGAAATAGCTCCAGGAACTCGACGGACATCTCCTTTTAATGATAGTTCTCCTACAAAGAGACTATCATGAATTTCTTTTTTAATTATTCCGCCTGCCGATAAAATCCCAACTGCCATTGGCAGATCAAAAGCCGAACCAACTTTAGGAATATCGGCCGGGGCTAAGTTGACAGTAATTCTGGTATCGGGAATTTTAAATGAGGCATTATTAATGGCTGCCCTGACTCTTTCCTTAGCTTCCCCAACTGCTTTATCAGGAAGGCCAACTATTGTAAAACCAGGAAATCCCTTTGAGGCAACGTCTACTTCTACCTCAATTAAAATTCCATCTAGACCGATGACTGTACCTGAAAATATTTTTGCTAACATAATATTAGCGAGCTTAACGAGTTTAAAACTCGCTAAATAAATAGCTCGCTAAATAAAATAATAAATAATGTGTTATTTTAGTCAATCGCTTATAACCTACAAAAGTGAGCAGTTGGATTATTAAGAAGGGATTTTTTTGACGATAGATACCAGCCGTATAATCTGCGTTTGACATTAAAAATTACCCGTACTAAGATATGAAGTTATGATAGTTGCTCATCTTGATAAAAATAATTTTGAAGCAGAGGTATTAAAAAATAAAGGAACTGTGTTAGTTGATTTTTTTGCCACCTGGTGCGGCCCATGTAAAATGACCGGACCGATCATCGATCAGTTGGCTGAAGAGGTAAAAAATGTAAAGTTTGTTAAAGTTGACGTTGATCAAAATCAAGAGCTGTCTTCTCAATATCAAGTTTTTTCTATTCCAACTTTTTTAATTTTTAAGGATGGCCAAGTCGTCGGTCAATTCGTTGGAGCACAAAGCAAAGAAGGATTTTTAACAGAAATAAACAAAGCCATCTAGATTGGATGTAATCAGATCAAATCGGATTTAATCGGATATAATCAGTTTTGCTTTTACTGATTTTATCTGACTTCGTCTGATTTCATCCGATTCTATCTAATTTATCGTTTTAGTACTCTTATCACATGCCCGTGAACTACCTTTAACCCAAGATGTGCTTGGGCAAGAATATACAGGGCAAAAGTTGCCAACCACCTGATGGATGATGTGATAGGTGCTTTTTGGCCAACAACAATTTTTTCGTCGCTTAACGGTAACTTAATATTTTTATAACTGGGGAATTGGGAGTGAGAAACTGCCTGTAGTCCTAGTTTTTTTAAATCTGGTGGCAGTTCAATTGTTTCCGCCCTTGGACTGACAAACGGCCTTACTTCTTCTTCAGGACTGTGTTCCACAGGTTCTTTTATTTCAAATTCCGTCGCAATCGGCTCGGCCTCTTTTGGGAGACCGGCCCCCAATAAATCATCAATCGGTGTATAATTTTTTTTTGACATAATTTGATTATAATACACTTATGATCACTTGTTATTTTGAAAATAATAATAAAGCTTTTCTTCGTCACGTGACCGTCAATGCAATTGTCATTAAGAATGATCAAATACTTCTTGGGAAACGAGGAACTCTAAATGGTAAGCCAATATCTGAATCGGGAAAGTGGGGCTTACTTGGTGGGTTTTTTAATCACAAAGAAAATCTTGTTCAAGCTGTCACTCGGGAAGTTATGGAAGAAAGCGGTTGGGAAATTGAAAATCTGCAACTTTTTAGGATTAACGATAATCCAAATCGCCCTCACGAAGATCGTCAAAATGTTGATTTTATCTTTATTGCCAATGCGGTCAAACGAACCGGTAAATCTGATGAAGAAGTAACTAAATTACAGTGGTTTGATTTGGATAAATTACCTGCAAAAGAAGTGATCGCCTTTGATCATGGAGAGGCTGTAGAGTTATATAAAAAATATCTAAAAGAAAAATTTCCTCTTCCGGTTTTGGGGTAAAAATTCAAAAATACTATACCTTATTTTTATTATTAAAATTATTTCTATCCGACTCCCAATTTAATGGATTGTCATGAATATATTGGCGGATAAAATATAAAGAATATTCTGTTCGGATGATTTGGTCATAAAATGATTTTTGCCAAATAATAATTTTATTATTGTTTGTTCTGCATTTTTTGGTTACGCCGATTTTGAAACCACGTATTACAGATGATAATGATCCTGATAATTTTGTTTGCCAGGATATATTGATATTTTGTAGGGAACAAAAATATTTGTTCCCTACAGGTGATTTGTTTTTGGTATTTGATTTATTATTGATGATAATTATCATATGTACGTGATTTGGCATTATTTGAAATTCGTCTAATTCAACATTGGGAAAATGATTTGGTATTTCCAACCAACATGTATTTACAATTTCACCAATATTATTTAAGACCATTTTATTATCAATAATATTTCCAAAATATTTTTCTCGATCTTTTGTACAGATTGTTACAAAATAATATCCGTTTGATGAATAATTGAATCCGTTTAAACGATTTTGTTTTCGATGTTTTATAACGTTCATGATTTTTGTAGGGAACAAAAATATTTGTTCCCTACATATAAAATGTGTATTTGAAATATATTTATATGTCAACCGCTTATAACCTACAAAAGTATACTTTTAGATTATTATGACAAAATATTATTGAGATTAGATATTGAGCCTAGCAAGCAGTCTTTTGAAATTAATATTTGATAAAAATCTATATCCATAAAAAAAGGAAAAGGAATAAAATAAATCAGAAAGGAGTGTGTTTCGGAAAAATGGTAGACCCATTACATAACTCTGCATCAAACCACTTAAGTTTTTTTGATACATTGTGCCGGTTGCCCAAACGCCAAAGTTAGTTATCAAAAAAAATAAAATTGAAGAAACTAAACTCGCTTTGAGTAACGACTGCCATTTATTAGTTTTTATTAATCCTCCGATTAAAGCAATAATAATAAAACTCAAATAAACAAAGGGAATGGTTTTGTGGAAACCTAAAAATATATCAGAGAGAAACATTGCGGTTATTGGAATTAACAAGGCAATTTTCTTTTTAAAGTGTGAACCTGAAAACAAAGCCAATCCTCCGATTGGAGCAAAATTCGGTGCATGGGGAGTTAATCTGGCAAAAACCGCTAACAAAATTATTACCGTGTAAGAAATTAATGTTTGGATTTTTTTCATATAAGCTTAGTGATTATAAAACAACTTCATTATCTTTTCCATACTTTCGTGCCAAGGTAAAAAAAAGGTCAGATAAACGATTTAAATACATTAGTATATTGTTTGATTGTTTCATTGTTCGATTGTTATTAAAATATTCAACAAAAATTCTTTCAGCACGACGACAGCTTACTCTTAGAATATGGAATAATGCGGAGACTTCATTACCACCTGGGATAATAAACTTAGTCAATTTTGGTAGTTTTTTTTCTATCAGATCAATATTTTTTTCAAAAGTTAAAACTCTGTCTTCTAAAAATAATAAGTCGGTTTTTGCTCCGGACAAAAATCCCATTATCTGATAAAGGTCTTTTTGAATTTTGACAAGAGAATCGGCATCTTTCTTATCTTTTAATTTAACTACGACTAAACCGATGTAGGAGGTTAACTCATCAATTGATCCATAGGTCTCAATCTGACAGTCGGCTTTTGAAATTCTTTTCCCACCAAAAAGACCGGTTGTTCCAAAGTCGCCAGTGCGGGTATAGATAGACATATTAACATTCAGAGTATCCACAACCATAGCACTTCTTACAACCCTCTTCGTGGACTAAGGTTACCTCACCACACGATGGACAGATATCAAAAGAGGTTGATCGGGCAACAGCTACTGCCGGTTGAATCAATGACGGTTGAGTCGTTGCGGTTACTAATTTTGGGTCTTCTTTAACAACTCCATTGGGTTTTTCCTCCCCATTCATTCCATAATGCATCGATAGTACTTTGGCAACTGCGTCAGGCAGACTTCTTATTCTATCCTTTCCAAATCCCATGGTTCTTGCTCCTCCAATTCCTTGCAGTTGGGTAATAATTTCATTGACACGATCAAAAACAGAAATATGAGACGAAAAACGTAAAGCCACCGAAATCATTCTTCCTAAACCTTCAGCCATTGCGTAGACATCACTTCCAGCCTTACCAACATTAATAAAAATTTCTAATGGTTCCGGAGGATTGCCCCCATTGGTATTTAAGGTAATAAAAGCAATTCCAACCGGTGTATTAATTCTGTAAGTAGCGCCGTGAACAACCATCGGGCGGGGTTTAATAGTGTAAGAGGGAGGAGGGCAAACTACTTGTTTGCTGGTCTTGGCTTCAGCTGGTTCAGGTTTTCGCTCGAGTACGCCGGGTCGAGAGCCATCCCTCATGTAGGCAATTCCCTTGCATCCTAATTTATAAGCTAAATTATAAAGTTTTTTGACATCTTCAACTGTGTGAGAAGTTGGAGCATTAACCGTCTTTGAAATTGAAGCGTCAACATATTTTTGAATCACTCCCTGAACTTTTACATGATCTTCCGGTGTTAGCTCATTAGCAGAAACAAACCATTCTGGTTTTTTTACCTTTTCAGCTTCGACTTCTTTTGAATGTTTTTTAAACCAAGAATCATAAAGATCATGGCGGATTATATGAGTGCCAATTCTATCTTTTCTGATAAATTCAAATTCATAGACTGGCTCGATTCCACTGGTAGTCCCAGCCATCAAAGAGGTTGATCCAGTTGGGGCTTGCATCAAAAGTAAAGAATTTCTTATTCCATTCTTTTTAATTGATTTTTTGACATCATCAGGTAGTTGGTCTACAAACTTTCCTTCTAAATAAAGTTTTCTATCATATTTAACAAAGCTTCCTTTTTCACGAGCATAGTCAGATGAAGCTTGATAGGCCTCATCGCGGATTAGTTTATAAAGCTTCTCAATAAACTCAAGAGATTCCGGTGAGCCGTATCGAAGATGTAATTTAATCAAAGTATCACCTAATCCCATTGTTCCAAGCCCTATCCTTCTTTCTCCTTCAAGTTGAGTTTTACGAATACCTTCAAAGATATACGGATCCATATCAACTACGTTATCTTGAAAACGAACTGCTATTCGTACAATATTTTTCAAAGCATTAAAATCAAATTTTCCTTTTTCATCAATATCTTTTCCTTTAACTAAAGCTGATAAATTTATTGATCCTAAATTACATACGCCCCATGGAGGCAATCCTTCCTCGCCACAATTAGAAACCAATAGTCCGTTAGCGGAAAAGCCGTGAATTCCTTCAACAGTAATGTCAAAAACTTCCTCAATTTCTTCTTTTTCTAATTTCAAGAAAGTTGCCTCCGGCTTTTCTTTATAAGGACCGCGACGGTATAAAGAAAGAAAAGATTGTAGTTTGTTTTGTTTTTCCTGTTGTAAAAATCCCACTAATCCGGAAAACTTTATTAAGTTTTCTTTGGAAATTACCAGTTCATGATAAGCTTGGCAATTATATAATTTTAGTCCTCCTCGACCATCAGGTAAGAACCTTTTTCCTTCTTGACGACGATTTTCATAGATTTTACTAAAAATGCCAAAATTTAAAAGTAATCTTTGGACACTAATAAGAAGAGATTTTTTTATTGATGTTAATCTTATACTAACTCCTTTTTCTATCGTCCCAATTACTGTTCCATCACTAGAAAATATTCCTTGTAAAAATCCTCTCTGAATGCCTTCCGAACCGGCAAAAATCGCTTCCGGTACTTGATATTTATTTTCATGAGATAAACCGTATCGGTAAGCAATTCGCCATAATCTTACCGACTCAATCACAGTCTTATTCTCTTTTTCAATATACTGGGGAGCAATATGATAAGGCCGGGCAACGACCTGTTCTCCTTCAACCATTTTTTCTACCATCAAAGCAAATCTGGGAGCCAGTTCTTGTTTTTCTTTTTGATAAAAATATAAAGTAACGACATCCTTTTTTATTGATCCGTCACCGACCAACCAACCTAAAACTCTGCCTTCATCCAATGTCCCTTTTGTTCCAAAATATCCGCCTGTTGCCAAAATAATTTTTTCGCCTTTTTTAAGTTCGCCTGCTGACTTTTTCCCAAAAGGAGTAAAAACCTTATGATCTGCTGTTAATCTTAATTGATATCCTTCTTTAGTAATTAGACGGTAAATCTGTTTTTTTCCAGTCAACTTAACGGCAGTCGAAAGGTAATCTTTTCCGTTAACCACAACTCTAAAAGGCAAGCGCTTTTCATAAAGTTTTTTCATTGTAATCAATCCGTTAGTGGTATTGACTAAAGTGTCTCCGGTAACACAAGGGTTGACACAGATAATTTTATTCCAATAATAATTATTGTAAAGTTTGTTATATCTCTCCATAAAAACGACGCCCGGCTCAGCTGATTTCCAGGCGGCGCTTGCCACTAAATCCCAAAGTTTTCTCGCTTTAACAATTTTATGAACAATAACTTTTTTACCCATTTTTTTCCAAGCATCCAAATCGCCTGTCCATTTTCGATCATATTCCGGATCTTTAATGTCCGGAAATACTAATGGCCAGTCGGAATCTTTTTCAACTGCCTCCATAAAAGTATCAGAAACACAAAGAGAAAGATTAGCCCCGTTGATTTTTGATAAATCCTGTTTGACGGTAATAAATTCTTCAATATCAGGATGCCAGTCCCAAAGCATAAGCATCAAGGCTCCACGACGGGTTCCCCCTTGCTGAATAATATCTCTCGTGGCAACTGAAAAAAGCTCGGCCCAATTTATTGGCCCTGATGAAAAACCATTGACTTTTTTTACCCTTGCTCCTCGGGGACGGAGAGATGAAAGATTAATTCCAACCCCGCCACCTCGAGCCATAATTTCCACCATCTGTCCTAAAGTTTTAAGGATTCCCCCTCTTGAATCCTCTGGAGATGGGATAACAAAACAGTTGTAAAAAGAAACATCGTAACCTGTTCCCGCCCCGGATAAAATTCTGCCTCCCGGAACGTATTTGAAATCCTTTAATGCTGAATAAAATTCTTTTTCCCACTTTTTTTGTTTTGATTTTTTTTCAACCACTGAAACAGCTTTAGCAATTCTCGCCCACATCTCTTCCGGTCGTTTTTCCATCGCTTTACCTTCTTTATTTTTTAATGAATAACGATCCAAAAAAACCTTTTCTGAAATTCCTTTTAATTTCATATTATTTCTCCCGATTTAATCGGGATTAAATTTTTTTAACTCTTCCTCAAAGTCATCCAAATCAACAAATCTTCTAAAGACTGAGGAAAATCTTATATAGGCCACTTTATCAATTTTTTTTAATCGTTTGGCTGCTAAATTACCAATTGTTTTACTTTCTATTTCTGTTGCATCTTTCTCTTTTAGTTCTCTTTCTACTTCGTTGATTATTTTATCAATTTTTTCAGCGGTTACAATCGTTTTTTCGCATGACTTGAAAAGGCCGCTTCTGAGCTTTTCCCGATCAAATCTTTCTCTTGTTCCATCTCTTTTAATTACTATTATGGGTAATTCTTCCAGTCTTTCGTACGTTGTAAATCGTTTATCACATTTTGGGCATGATCTTCTCCTTCTTATCGTTGTTCCGTCCTCAGATACTCTTGTTTCAATTACCTCGGTATCATGGTGCTGACAAAAAATACAAAACATATAGTGCGATATTAAATTTAAAACACTACCTGGCAGTTTTCAAGAGGTCAAAATATATCAAAACCATATCAATCCGCCAGCTGGCGAATTTTAGCCTCAAAATATATTTTCATTTTCTGATAATAACATATTCTTTTAATTTTGTGAACTATTTATAATGTTTATAAGCGTTATAACAATTATAATGATTATAATCATTATGTTTCTCATCGATCTCCTTTTCCCAAAATTTTGTCTTGGTTGTGGATACATTGGGGTCTATCTTTGTCGATCTTGTCAAAATAAATTAAAACCAATCGAATCAGATATCTGCCTTTATTGTAAAAAGCCTTCTCTTTTCGGCCTAACTCATCATAATTGTATAAATAAATTATACGTTGATGGATTGGTCACAATCTATTATTACAACCCAATATTAAAAAAAGTTATTAAAAATATTAAATATCGATTGGCTACCGAGGTCTGGCAAGAATTTTACAGGATCATTGAACCGCAAATAATTAAAAAGTTAGGCTTCTATAAGAAGCTTTCTCCTGATTTCGTTATGCAGCCAATTCCACTATCAAAAATTAAATATAATGAGCGGGGCTTTAATCAGGCTAATCTCATTAGTATATTTTTTCAAAAATTTCTTCATTTCCCTATTATTAATTTATTAGTTCGAAAAAGGGAGATACTTTCACAGGCACAAGTAAAAAGCAAAAAGGCAAGGTATTTTAATACAAGAGGGGTATTTGCCATCAAAAATAAATGTAGAGACGCAAAATTTTGCGTCTCTAACAAAAACATAATATTAATTGATGATGTGATCACATCTGGATCAACCGTTAAAGAAGCGGCTAGAATTTTGAAAAAAGCCGGAGTAAAAAAAGTTTATGTTTTAGCCTTAGCCAAAGGTTAATCTTGTAGGGGCGAGGTCTTCTCGCCCTATAATTACAAAATAATCCGTTATAATTAAACTTATGCAGCCACAAAAAATAGAAATTTCTTCAAAAACAATTATTTTTACAGTCGGTTTTATTTTATTGTTGAGTGTTATTTGGCTAATAAAAGATTTAATCTTTTCTTTATTTATTGCTTTTATCATTGCTGGGGCTTTACGTCAACCGGTTGATTTTTTAGAAAATAAAAAAATACATCGATCTATTAGTTCTTTCATAATTTATTTTATTTTTATCTTTAGTATTTTTTATTTATTTATTTTAATTATTCCCCCTCTAGCTGGAGAAATGATTGTTTTATTTAAAAATCTTCCTAATATTGTTAGTAAGATATCTCCAGTATTCTCTACTAACTTCAATTTAGGCTTTCTTTCCAACAATATTCCCAGTCTTGCCAATGAAACAATTAATCTAATAAAGTCAGCTTTTTCCAATGTTATCTTTGTTACTTCGACTTTATTTTTTGGTTTTTATTTTATTTTGGAAAAAAATATTTTTAATAGGTTATTAAATAATTTTTTTGACGATATTGAACTCAGTCAAATTAGTTTAATTGCGGAACGGGCTCAAAAAAGAATGAGTGGCTGGTTTTGGGGGGAAATTATTCTCATGATAGTTGTTGGAACAATGATATATGTTGGACTCAGTATTATTGGTATGAAATATGCTCTCGCTTTAGCGGTTTTAGCAGGATTATTTGAAGTTATTCCTAATCTTGGCCCGATTACATCATCAATCCCTGCTATCTTAATCGGTCTTTCTTATTCCCCAATCTTCGGTTTATATTGCGCAATTCTCTATTTGGTTATCCAACAACTTGAAAATAATCTCATCGTTCCTATCGTTATGAAGAAAGCAACTGGTCTACACCCTATTGTTACATTGATTGTTATGGTGATTGGCGGAAAATTAGCCGGAATTATGGGTGTAATCCTCGCTATTCCAACCGCAATTTTTATTGAAACAATTCTGATAGAAGTGAATAAATTTGACAAAAAAACAAGATAATATTATTCTGCGTTTTTTCCACGTTAAATATGCGGGAATTAATTAATACATACTGTATATGAAAATAGCGATTTTGGGGGGAGGAATTACCGGGTTAACCTCTGCCTATTATCTAGCTAAAGACGGTCATCAGGTAACTATTCTGGAAAAAGAAAAAGTTTTAGGTGGATTGGCGTCTGGATTTAAATCCAAAAATTGGAATTGGTATTTGGAGCGGGCCTATCATCATCTTTTTGCTAATGACTACGATATTTTGAACTTCGCCAAAGAAATTGATTTTGATAAAATTTATTTCCGTTCCCCAGAAACATCTTCATTATTTGGCAATGAAATCCGACTTCGCTCTTCGAGCTTCGACGGGCAAGCAATGAAACAATCGAACAATTTTTCTGTTTATCCCCTAGACACTCCTCTTGATCTCTTAAAATTTCCTCTTTTAGGATTTATTGATAAACTTAGAGCTGGTCTTGTTATTCTTTTTCTCAAACTATCTCCTTTTTTATCAATGTATAAAAAGATGACATCTGAAGAATTTTTAAAAAAAAACATGGGAATTAAAGTTTGGAATACACTATGGCAACAGCTCTTTCGGGGAAAGTTCGGCAAATATGCGGGAATTATTTCAAGTTCTTTTATCTGGGCCAGAATCAAAAAGAGAACTAAAGGCCTGGGTTATGTCGAAGGAGGGTTTCAAATATTTATTAGCTATTTAGAAACAACGTTAAAACGTTTAAACGTTAAAACATTAAAAGGCTACGAGGTTAAAAATATTGAAAAGCGGGGAGAGAAGTTTATTATTGATGGTCAGACATATGACAAAATAATCTCGACTTTACCAACTCCTGTCATGACAAAATTAACAACAAATATTTTTTCTCCCAAATATTTATCCCACTTTAATAAACTAAAATATTTACATGCGATTACTTTAATATTAGAAACAGACAAACCCATCCTTGATAAAACTTATTGGCTTAATATCTGCACTGAAAAAATTCCTTTTATGATTCTTGCCCAGCATACAAATTTCGCTAACAAAAAAAATTATAATAACAATCACTTAGCATATATTGGATGGTATGTTGATGGAGATAGTAAATTGCTAAAAATGGACAAGGATGAATTAGTTAAGTTGGTTTTTCCTCATTTAAAAAAAATTAATCCAAATTGTTCCATTGTTTCATTGTTCAATTCTTATATGTTTAAAGCGCCATTTGCACAACCTATTTTTGATCAGGACTTTGAAAAAAATATGCCGACGTTTAAAACACCAGATAAAAACTTTTTCATCGCCAATCTTGATATGACCTATCCTTATGACAGGGGAACCAATTATGCTGTCAAATTAGGCAAACAGGTATCTGAATTTATCTAATAATCTCTTATCTGTCTAAATTTTATTTTTATATTTCTTTTAACTTTTTTTTAAAATAATCGACGTAGGGGACAGTGGCAGGATTTTCTCCGTAGAACATGGAAAGGTACATAGTCAAGTAATTACCAAAGGCCATTAATTCAATTGTCTGTTGAACTTTATTCTGTCCTTTCAATTCATACCACACGGTTTCAATATTGTTTTTTTCAACAACTTCTTTTGTAATTAAAAATCTTTTTTTGATAGAGGACGAAAATAATTTTGAATAAAAGAAAATAAACAAAGACATTTTTGCCAACTCTTTAGGATTTCTTAATCCCTCCATCAAATGATGGTTCAATTCAGGAAGAATTCTGAAAGAAGAAATTGACTTGGCTGTTTCATTTGTTTGGTTAGCAATCGCATTTCCTACACCAGTTAAAAATTCTGAAACAATGTAATAAGGATATTTATTCAATATTTTTTTTGCCATCTGTTCTGCTTCGTTTTCTATTTCCTTAATTTTAATATCATTAATGGCAGAAATAATTTTGTCTTTTGGATAATTTAATATTTTTAAGTTTAATAACAATCCCAATATTCCTCCAACGAAGTAACCAAATCCAATTCTAGGTTGACCTGATGGATTATAAACTGGATCAAAAAAAAAGCCGGGCGCTTTTATTTTATCAAGGAAGTCTTTTAACTCTCCACCATCAGATATACCAATAATTTTTGCTTTTTTTTCATAAGCTTTTTGGCCGACCGTTAAAACTTCTTCTGTTGTTCCTGAATACGAAGATAAAATCACTAAAGTATTATTATCAACAAAACCCGGTAAATTATAATCATCATTAATTAAATAGGGAATAATTATCTCTTCTTTAAAAAGCTCTTTAACAATGTAATGAGGAAATCTTGATCCACCCATTCCACAAGCAACTATATTTTTTACTTGTTGATACTCTTTTGGTAAGGTTAATGTTAAAGATTTTTCAAACGAATCTTTGATTTGTTCTGGAAAAAGATTTATTGACTTTAGAACTAAATTATTACTATCAATCATAGGGTTTAATGATATTAATAAATTGTGTATAATTCAATAGTCATGAAAAATAATAAGCTGCGAACATATTTTTACGCTCTCCGAATTAATCACTGGTTAAAGAATTTTGTTATTTTTACAGCGATAATTTTTTCCGGTCAGCTTTTCAATTTGGATCTTTTTACAAAATCTTTTTATGCATTTATCATCTTTTGTTTACTCTCATCAACCTCTTATGTCCTCAACGATATCATCGATTATCCATATGATACAAAGCACCCAATAAAAAAATTCCGACCGATTGCTTCCGGCGATCTTTCAATGCCTGAAGCTACGTTCATTGTCTTTGTTTTGAGTTTAATTTCCTTAATATTAGCCTTATTTTTTTCCTTGCCGTTTTTTTTCCTTAGTTTATTTTTTATTCTTCTCCATTTTTTTTATTCGTTCACCTTAAAAAAACGACCTGTTATTGACATCTTTACTATTTCTTTTTCTTTTATGATTAGAACTTTTGCCGGTGAAATAGCAACCGGTTATCATATTCCTATTTGGCTTCTCTTAACAATCTTTTTTGGCTCTCTTTTTATGGCTTCGGTAAAACGCCATGCTGAATTAGTGGCTCATGGAATCAAAGCGCGTTTATCCCTTTACCGTTATAACGAGCATTTTTTAGATTTTCTTACCTATACTTTTGGGACAGCCACAATCATTGCTTACTCTACTTATGCTTATGTTGAAAGACCACCACAGGCAGAAACAATCGTTTCTAAGTTTTTTAATCAAACGTTCCCCGGATTTGAGGCAAGAAAATGGTTAATGATTACCATTCCACTTGTTGTTTACGGAATAGCCCGCTATGCCCAGTTACTGTACGAAAAAGCTGAAGGAGAAAGGCCAGAGCGAACAATTACTACCGATATTCCACTAATCGTGACCATTGCCCTCTGGGGGATAATCGTGGTTAGCTTGATTTATTTATTGTAGGTTTTTGCCCCTATACTACGTGGGGTATAGGGCAACCCTGAACCGTTTTATCGAAGATAAATCTGGTTCATGGGTTGTAGGTTATAAGCGGTTGACAATTAATTTGAATTATTTATTATTAATCTGTTTAACGAGTTATTTATTTAGCGAGTTAAAAACTCGTTAAACTCGCTAAACTCGTTAATAATTAAATATTTAATAAGTATGAAGAATAATGATTCAGAAAAAAGACAGGCAGTGACAACGGCGATTGATGCGATTCAAAAACAGTTTGGACGTGGAAGTATTATGAGATTAGGACAATCTACAGTTGTTCCAGTTGATGTTATCTCAACCGGAATTCCAACTCTCGATACGGCTCTTGGAGTTGGTGGCATTCCTAGAGGAAGAATTATTGAAATTTTTGGACCGGAAGCAGCTGGAAAAACTACTGTTTGTCTTTCTTTAATTGCTGAAGCCCAAAAGGCCGGGGGAACAGCTGCTTTTATTGATGCCGAGCACGCACTTGATCCGGCTTGGGCTAAGATTTTGGGGGTCAAATTGGAAGATCTTTTAGTCTCTCAACCCGATACTGGAGAACAGGCTTTAGAAATTGCCGAAACCTTAATCAGATCTGGAGGAATTGATCTGGTTGTAGTTGATTCAGTTGCCGCCTTGGTTCCCAGAGCCGAGATTGAAGGCGAAATGGGAGATGCTCAGATGGGCCTTCAAGCTCGCTTAATGTCCCAGGCTTTAAGAAAATTAACCGGAATCGTCTCTAAATCAAAGACAACAATCGTCTTTACCAACCAGCTTCGACAAAAAATTGGGGTTTTCTTTGGTAATCCTGAAACCACGCCAGGCGGACTGGCTCTTAAATTTTATTCCAGTGTTCGAATGGACGTCAGAAAAATTGAAACATTAAAAAAGAACAATATGGTTTATGGAGCTAGAATCAGAGTTAAGGTAATTAAAAATAAAGTAGCTCCGCCTTTTAAAGAAGCTGAGGTTGTTATCGTCGCGACAGGAATAGATAAAGAAGAGGGGATAATTGATGCCGCAATTGCCGCTGGGCTTTTAGTTAAAAGCGGTTCGTTTATTAAATACAATGACAAAGTTTTAGGGCATGGAAAAGAAGAAGTAAAAGAAATTTTGATGAAAGACGCGAAAGTACGGGAACAAATACTTAAACAATTAATTAAGAAATAACCAATAACCAAATTCCAAGAAACAAACAAATTTCGATATTCAATTAATCAAACGGTTTGAATGTTGATTATTGGTAATTGGTTATTGTTTGGAATACTTGACATATTGGTTATTGAGATTTATGGAAAATGATTTAATACCTCTTCTCAACATTGCTTTCTTTTATCTCAAATTCCGTCCGCGAACAATAAAGGAAACCCGCGAACATCTTTATAAAAAAGTAAAGACTACCCACTGGTCTCACGAGGCGGTTGATAAGATAATTGACCATTTAATAGAGCTAAAATTTTTAGACGATAAAGTATTTATAGATTTTCTAGTCAGGTCAAGGACAGCGACTAAGGTTAAAGGAGTCTTTGCCATTAAGCAAGAGTTAAATAGATTTGGAATTGATAAAGAACTAGTTGACAAATATTTTGCAAATACAGAGATCAATGAAGAAAAATTAGCTAAGAAAGCCCTTACTCGCCGTTGGGAAATAATAAAGACCCTGCCTAAACAAAAACGCTTTGAAAAAGCCCTGTCATTACTTCAAAGAAGAGGATTTAATTTTGAAATCAGTCGGAAAACCATTAAAAAATTTGAGGAGAAAAATGATATAATATAAATATATGAAAACAACTATTCTAAATTATCGAATCATTGTTGAAAAAGAGAAACAAAATAAAGGCTTTCTTTGTGTGGCATATGCTCCTTCTTTAGGTATATCTGATTTTGGAAAAACCGTTGATGAAGCCACTTCTAATGTTAAAAAGGCGATGCAACTTTATATTGAAACCTCGATTGAACTTAAAAAATCAATTCCTGCTCCAGATAGTGATGACTATTTCGTCACGTCAAAAAAAATTGAAGTCAATCTTCCTTCAGGCAGTTTCGCTTATTAAAGAATATGGTTAAACTACCATCATTTAAGCCTCGCGATTTGGAAAAGATTCTTCTCAAAAATGGTTTTATGATTAAAAGACAGACTGGAAGTCATCGGGTTTATCATAATTTCAAAAGTGAGAAAACGACCGTTGTTCCCTTTCATTCAAAAGATATCCCTCAGGGGACACTCCGAAGTATTATCAAACAAACTGGATTGAACGAAAATATATTCTTGAAAAAATAATTTTCTTATTTTTATGAAATTAAAAAATTATGTCGATAGAAATATCCTTTTTTATTATCTGACTGAATTTTTGAATAATCTTTTATTTTTTATTCCAATTTATGTAGCTTTTCAAAATCATTATCTAACATTGACTCAAATGGGTTTGTTAGCGAGTGTTCGTTATATTTTGATGTTTTTGATGGAATTACCAACTGGAGTTTTTGCTGATCTTTGGGGTAGACGAATAAGCTGCGCGATTGGAGCAATATTTGATGCTTTAGGATTATTTTTAATCGTATTAATGCCAAGTAGTCTATGGATAGTGGTTGGAACTCTAATCAGGGCTGTTGGCGAAAGTGCTATGTCTGGAGCAAATACAGCTCTAATTTACGATACTTTAAAAGAAAATAATCGTGAAGAAGAATATACTACGATCGCAACGAGAGAAGGGATTTTTACTCAAATTGCTTTAATATTTGCAACTTTAGTAGGTGGTTTTTTATATGTAATATCTCCAACGTTACCATTTCTTTTTTCAGGGATAAGTATTTTTGTTTCCGTTTTTCTATATTTAAATATGAAAGAACCTCGTCTCGACAGTACCAAGTATTCTTGGTCTGATTACATTAATAACACAAAAAATGGTGTAAAAGAATTATTTAAAAATACCTATACTAGATATCTTTCTATTTATTTTATGTTAATTGCGGGAATTACCTGGTCATGGATGACTTATATAAATTTGGTTTTTATCAATAGTCTTGGTTTTGCGGAAAGTACCCAAGGAATTATTTTATCATCAGCCAGAATAGTCAATGCAGTGATAATTGGTTTTATTGCTATAAAAATTCTTAAATTTACCAGAGCTTATGGAGCTTGGATTCATCCAATCATAATGGGGGTAGGAAGCTTATTTGCTCTTATCCCAAATCCCGTTTTAAATGTTATTGCCATAATACCTTTAATGTTTGCTTCAACCTTACGGTTCAACTTATTAAATAAACTAACTAATGAAGTCTTTGATTCAAGACATCGAGCTACATCGTTATCAGCTCTAAATTTATTAATGGGTATTATTTACTCAATAATTGTAGCAGTGTCAGGGCCTTTGGTAGAATTAACAAGCCCAAGGTGGATTTATTTTTTTACTGGAATATTGCCTCTACCTCTAATTATATATTTAGCTATAAAAATGAAGCAAAGTTATTCTTTTAATAAAAACAATTGAAGATTTAATAAATAAAGAGTAAAATATATATATTAGAAATTGCCTGGAGTTATAAAAGTTAAATATTAATTATTAATTTTCAAAATGGCAGACCAAAACACAAATTCTTTCCTTAAATTTTTAGGAATTAGTTTGTTGGTCTGATTTTTGTCCGCTAGTTGGCGGATTTAATCTTTGATATTTTTCTTGCCTCCAAGCTTCATTTAAATTCCTATGTTAATGAAATTTTTTAAGAAGTTTACCTCGTTAAAGAAAGAAAGAGACGAGCTATTAGCCAAAGCCCGAATAGAGGCACAAACTATTACCTACAAAGCCCAGGAAGAGGTAAGAAAAGTTGCTACTGATGCCATTGAAGTAGAAAAGAGATTGGCCCATCGCGAAGAGCAGATTGAGGAAAAAGATAATGCTATTAATCGGGAAAGACTGTCCGTCCAAGATGTCAAAAATAATGTTGAAGCGATTAAAAAAGAACTGGAACAGAAAAAGGATCAGTTATTACAAAAGTTGGAAAAAATAGCTGGATTAACCAAAGATCAGGCTAGAGATTTATTACTTGCCGGTTGGGAAGATAAATTAAAAGGTGAAGTAGCCAAAAAAATCAAATCGGCTGAAGAAGAAGTTAAGCTTACCGCCGATGATAAAGCCAAACAAATATTAGTTGACGCAATTAGATACGGCGCCATTGACTATGTTTCTGAATATACTTTGTCCGTCATCAACCTTCCAAGTGAGGATTATAAGGGAAGAATTATTGGTAAAGAAGGCCGCAACATTAGAGCCTTTGAAATTGCCACCGGAGTTGATGTTGATCTTGAAGAAGAAAAAGTTATTAAACTATCTTCTTTTGATGCCATCCGTCGTGAAGTGGCCCGAATGTCACTTGAGCGACTAATTAAAGATGGTCGGATTCAGCCGGAAAGAATTGAAGAAATTGTTAAAAAAACCCGAGAGGAAGTAGACAAAATTATTTTCAAAGCCGGTGAGGAATTAGCTCACAGTGTTAGTGTTTTTAATTTACCGACTGAATTAATTCAACTTTTAGGTAAGTTTAAATACCGTTTCTCTTACGGACAAAACATGATTGCTCATACCTTAGAGGAAACTAGAATTGGAGTTGCTTTAGCTCATGAATTAAAACTTGATGTCAACTTAGTTAAACTTGGTTGTCTTTTTCATGATATTGGTAAAGTCATTACTGATAAGGAAGGATCCCATATTGACCTCGGAGTTGAAGTTTTGAAAAAAAATCGCTTTCCTCAAAAAGTGATTGACTGCGTCGCCAGTCACCATGAAGATGTGCCTTTTACCAGTCTTGAAGCAGTTGTTGTCTATATTGCCGATGCAGTTTCCGGTGGTCGACCGGGTGCTCGACACGAAGATTTTGGTGAATATCTAAAAAGAATTAAAACTATTGAAGATATTGCCAAAACTAAAAAGGGCGTCAAAGAAGCTTATGCTTTGCAGGCCGGTCGAGAATTAAGAGTAATTGTCCGGCCTGATGAAATAACTGATGATGAGGCTTTAATTACTGCCGAAAAAATTAAAGAAGAATTGGAGCAAAAATTTGAAGTTTTCCCGGGTCAAATTAAAGTCACGGTTATTCGGGAAACTAGAGCTGAGGCTACGACTAAAATTTAACTTTATCTAGGGTCAGACCCTAACACAGGGTCTGACCCTATTTTACCTCGTCCCACCGCCCTACATTTGATATAGATTGTTACAATAAGATATCTTAAATATAGATTGACAGGACGCCAAAAAACCACTAATCTATTACTGATAATAATAGTTAAAAAAAATTGCAGTTACTCATTACATTCGTAAACAAATTCTAATGAAAGGAGGTGATATCAAATGACAAAAGCAGATTTAATCGCCCAAGTAGCTAAGAAAGCTGGTCTAACCGCTAAGGCCGCCAAAGAATCCGTCAACACAGTATTTTCCACCATGTCTGATGCAATGAAAAGAGGTGAAAAAATAGTTGTGACAGGATTTGGTACTTTTATGGTCAGACGTCGGGCCGCCAGAAAAGGAAGAAATCCTCAAACTGGTGCTGAAATTCAAATCCCAGCCACAAAAACCCCTGGTTTTACCGCTGGAAAAAGTTTGAAAAGAATGGTTAAGTGATTTAGGATAATCCCTCACTATTTATGGTACTAATGGTGAGGGATTTGTTGTATAATAGTTACATGCTTATGAAGAATTTTGGGCGTTATATCTTGCTAATTTCTTTCGTCGTCCTTGTTCCCTTTGTTACATACTTTGTCTTAGGGGCTTCAGATACATTAGTAAAAACTCCTCAAGAAAAAGTTATTTACAATTTGCCATATCCAGGTCTTCTTCCGGACAGCCCACTTTATATAACTAAAATTATGAGAGATAAAATTACTGACTTTTTGACTCGAGATAATTTAAAAAAGGCTGAACTTTATCTTCTATATTCTGATAAAAGAACGTCTATGTCTTTGGTTCTTGCCTCAAAGGGAAAAAGCCAATTGGCAATCGATACTTTTGTTAAAGGAGAAAAATATTTTCTCAAGATACCAGAGCTATTAAGATCTGCAAAAAAACAAGGGGCTCAAGCTCCTTCCAGTTTTGTTGAAACTTTAAAATTAAGCAATGCTAAACACAAGGAATTAATCGAAGAATTAATAAAAATCCTTCCGCAGGGATTAAATCAGTCCTTGACACAGTTATCTGATCTTAATCAACAGGTAAAGTCCGAGATAGAATCACTCCCATAACCAATCCCATCAGTAAGAAATTCTGCTGTAAAGTTAACCAATAGTGATCAAAGAAACCTGTAAAGATTATTACAAAAATTAATAGCCATTGACCTTTTGTTAATCGTCGTTGTATTAATTGATCGATTAATCGATACAACAAAAATCCTCCAATTATCAAACCCATCTCACTTATAAAAAGAAGAAAAATATTATGAACCGGCTGGTTAAAAAATAAATAGAATCTTGATGAAAATTTTGCCTGTTCAATCAAATAACTACCTAAGCCGACTCCTTGAACCGGATACCGAAGAATAATAGTTACTGAATTTTTCATCAGTTCGATTCTTTTGTTAACTGTTAAAGGGTCCGTCGCCGCAGACAGGAAGATTAATGAGACAATGAATAAAACAAGTACGCGGGCTATTTTACATAGCCGGCAACTGAGTTTAGTATTAAGTATTAAGTAGCAAGTAGTAAGTATTAAAAAACTCACAATGGCAACTTTGGAAAAAGAGATAAAAACCAAAATACTAGAGATGAATAAAAACAAATATTTGAGAGCTAGATAACGGTTAAATTTTTTATAAGTTAAAACTAAAAAATATAAAAGCAGGAAAAAACCTGCTAAGGAATTTGGGTGAGAGAATGTTCCATAAGGTCGTAAAAACTCAACTCCTTGGATTGTGGCTTTGGCTACTCCTGGTGTCGAAAGAGAAAGTAACCTTTCACCAAAATAATAAAAAACTCCTTGAACTGAATGTTTATTAATTAATTGAATTAGAGATAAAAATAGTTCAAATGAACCTGATATAAGTAAGGCAACTAAAATATATTTTTCTTTCAACGTTACTAATATTTTTTTAGCCAAGGAAAAAATTATCAAAAACTCAATAATTTTTATAAACCAATAAAAAGAAATCACTGGAAGACGTGAAAGCCAAATATTAATTACTAAAAGAAGTAAACTCAAAAGAACTTTTTTATTTTTAAAAAATTTGAGGATAATTTTTAGATTAACAACTGTTAATAAAAAAACAATTATGTCAGTTAGATAAACTGTTGGGGCAAGATAATCTACCCGAACTCCGGAAAGATAAGAAAAGTCAAGAAAAAAGTGTTTACCTAGTTGGGACGGAAGAAGTAAAAGAAATAAAAAAAATAATATTTTGTTGATCATTATTGATATTTTAATCTAATTCCGGTATTATTTCTTCACTATGGCGAACCTTAGGATCCCCGGACCAACTCCATTACCTCCGCAAGTTCTATCTTCACTCTCCCAACAAGTAATTAGTCATCGAGGCAAAAGTTATGAAAAAATTCATCAAGAAGTGGTTGATAACCTCCAATATTTTTTTCAAACCAAAAATCCTATCTATCTTTTGACCGCCTCCGGAACTGCTGGACTGGAAACGGCGGTTGTCAACTTTTTTTCCCCGGGGGACACGGTTGTCTTTTTTACCTGTGGTGAATTTGGCAATCGTTGGGCTGAGATAGGCAAAAGATATGACTTGAATATCAATCAAGTCAAATTTCCTGAGGGGACCGCAGTTAAAAAAGAAATAGTTCAGCAAACTTTACAAAAAATAAAAAAACTCGCCGCTGTTTTTATTACCCACAATGAAACGGGAACAGGTGTTTTAAATAATTTATTTGAAATTGCCCCGATTGTTAAAGCTCATTCTTCAAAACCATTGTTATTAGTTGATTCTGTCAGTGCTTTAGGCGGCGTCAACCTGCCGATGGATGATCTTAAGATTGACGTCCTGATTACCGCTTCCCAAAAGGCCTGGATGTCATCCCCTGGAATTTCTATGATCGCCGTTTCTGAAAAAGCCAAAGAAAGGCAAAAAAATTCAAAAATACCTAAATATTATTTTGATCTTTCCTTATATGAAAAATTTAGTCAAAAAAATCAGACTCCAGCAACACCGGCGGTCTCAGTATTATTTAGCTTGAAAACGGCTCTCGAGATTATGAGAAAACAAGGCCGAGAAAAAATATTCAAAAAACATCTTGAGCTTCGAGATTATTTTCGAGGACAGATAAAAAAGATTGGTTTAAAATTAGTCGTCACTGATAAAGAAGCGTCACCCACAGTCACTTCTATCTGGCCACCTGAGGGAGTTGATGAGGCTTCATGGAGAAAGCTTTTGAGAGAAAAATATAATTTGGTGATTGCCGGAGGAATGGGAGATCTAAAAGGAAAGATCGTTCGCGTCGCCCATATGGGATATGTGACAAAATCCGATCTTAACCAAGTCGTAGATGTTTTTAAAAAATCATTAAAAGAAGTTTAATATATGTTAAAAATTCTAATCGCTGACAAGGTAGATAAAAATGTTATTGGTCAGATTAAGAATCCAAAATTCTCGTTCAGCTATCAACCAGAAATTACCCCTCAAGATTTAATCAAAATTATTTCAAACTACGAAGGGTTAATTGTCCGCAGCCGCACCAAGGTAACTGCTGACGTTATAGATCGCGGTCATAATCTAAAAGTAATTGCTCGGGTTGGCAGTGGTCTCGATAACATTGATGTCACCGAGGCAAAAAAAAGAAAAATTGCCGTTATCAACTCTCCCGAATCCAATTCTGAAGCTGTCACAGAGCTTACGATAGGTTTAATATTATCATTACTTCGTAAACTTTCACTTGCATATTCTTCAATGAACTCTGGTCTTTGGATAAAAAAAGAGCTTAAAGGGGAAGAAGTTGAAGGTAAAAAAGTCGGAGTAGTAGGTTTTGGACATATAGGAAAAAGGGTTGCAAGAATATTAACGGCTTTTGGAGCTAAGGTTGATTATTATAGCCGGACCAAAAAAACTAATTCTCTTAAATATATTTTCAAACATTCAGATATTATCAGCGTTCACTTGCCGTTAAATAATACTACGAAAAATTTAGTTAACAACGATTTGCTTTCTTTAATGAAGCCGACCAGTTTTTTCATTAATACTTCTCGGGCTGGGGTAGTTGAAGAAAAAGTTCTTTTTAAATTACTTGAGCAAAAAAAGATCAGCGGAGCTGCCCTTGACGTATTTTGGCAAGAACCTTTACCACCTGTCTCTCCTTGGAGGAAATTACCCAATGTTATTCTTACCCCCCATATTGCCGCATCAACCAGTGAGGCTTTAAAAAAGGGGACAAAAACAGTTATTGATGAGGTTATAAAAATTTTATCAAAATAATAATATGAAAACTGATCGCTTTCAGGTAGAAGTAATCTTAATTAAGGACATCTTAGTCCATGAAGAGCTGGATCCTTCCAATAGTAAAGAGTTGATTAATTTTCTCAAAAAAAGCCAAACTCTCAGTAATCCGATTATTGTGGCTTCTCTTGGAGGAAAAAAATATCTTCAGCTAGATGGTATGAACCGAATCCATTCTTTTAAAACCCTCGGAATAAAAACCATTTCGGCTCAAATCGTTGATTACAATGATCAAGAAAAGATCGAGCTATCTTCTTGGCTTCATATTTTGAAAGGTGATATAAAAGAATTTTTAAATTTTATTAAAAAAGATAAATCTTTAATTGTCAGTCAAGGCAAAATGGATCAGGTTGGACATCGGTATATTAAGGAAAAAGATTTTGGACGACTTTGTACCATTGTTACTAATAAAAAGGAAGTCTTTTTTATTTCAACTGGTGGTAATTTTTCTGAAAAAATAAAAAGAATGAACTATCTTGTTTCTTTTTATAAAAACAATCTTTCCCGTGGTGCTCTTCCTTATACTTTGAATCACGACAGCATTAAAAATTTTTTTAAACAATATCTGAACGATAATGTCATTGTTATTTTTCCTACCTTTACTCCTCAGCAAATTATTGAATCAGCTAAGTCTGGAATTTTACTTCCAACCGGGATTACCCGTCATTTAGTTAAGGGTCGCGTTCTTAATATTGATCTTCCTTTAAGTCTTTTTAATAATAGGAAATCATTAAAGGAACAAAACGAAGAGCAGGATAAAATTTTGCTCAAAAAAAGATCACGACTTTATGAGGAAGCGACTGTTAATTTTGAATAGAAAATATAGAAAAGATAAGAAATTAATTATGGAAAGTAATAAAATAGTAATATTATTTTTCAGCGAATTTATCCAGTTAAAATAAGGGACTGACCAAGCATAAAATATATTCAAAAAAAATAAAATTGATAGAAAGATCGTCCATTTAAGATATTTTCTTTCCTTTAAACCTATCAAAAACAAAAATGGTAGTAAATATACCCAATATCTTTCATGCATTCTGGTTGCGAACATAATGTAACTAAATCCGGTTAAAAATAATGAGTAAAAAAACACTGTTATGTTTTTAGCTTTTTTTAGATATAAACTAGTGATTACTATGTAGGAGATACAAACCAAAATAAATCCAATAGCCTTATAAGAAAGTGGCCCAACAATTTTTATAGTATCTTTCATATTCATTAACCCTGGAAAGATCGTCCAAAAGTTAAATGCCGAATTACTAACATTACTCATACTTTGGCTTAATAGAATTTTTTGAAAGTAAGTAATATATGGATATATAAATATATTTCCATTTTTATAATAGGGTAAAAATGATAACCAAAAAACTAAATTACCAATAATTAAAGAAAAAAATAGTTTTTTCCATCCGTAGTTTTTCAAAAAATAAATCAGGTATATTGGTAAAAAGATTATAACCACCGGTTTGACTAAGAAAGATAAAACGAAAAGGACAAAACTTGAAACGGGTTTTTTGGAATAGACCAAAAGATATATCGAAATCATGAACAATGACAGGACAATTGTTTCTATCTGCCCCCAAAGGCTACTGATGTAAATAAATACGGGATTAAATAAAATCATAACGATAATTAATAAGTGTTTTTGTTTATCTTTTGGAAATAATTTCTTTGCAAATAAATAACACAAATAGGCCAGAATCAAATCAAAAATAATTGCCGGTATTTTATAAAAACCAACTGTATATTCTCTTGTACCCAAAAATGTAAATATTTTTGAAGGGAAAAAAGGGATTTTCAAATTTAGCCACCAAAATAAATTAAAAACAGGCTGTTTTGTAATAAAAACTAAATAAAAAATAAGGTTTGCCAGTGGTGGATAATTGGGATACAGCCAAGCGTATACTTCTTTTGATTGAGTTTCATAAAATCCTGAAAAACCGCGGTTATATAAATCTTGGGCCCAAGAAATATGATTATTGATATCAAAACTTGAGTAGGTAAACATCAAAAGAAGTCTAATTAATAGTCCGGCTAAAAAAATGAACAAAAGAATATTGGCTTTTATAAATCGCATAAAACAATTATAATTTAGTTGATTATTAATTACTATTTTTTATGAAGGGTTTTATTGATTTTATCCGCGAGCGGGGAGTGGTTGGATTTGCAGTTGCCTTTATTTTAGGTGGTGCGATTACCAAAGTCGTTTCTTCACTTGTTGTGGACATCGTTAATCCGATACTTGGTCTTATTTTATCCCGAACAAAAAGTCTTGAATCAATGTATTTTAAAATTGCCGGAGCTAAGATTATGTGGGGGCACTTTATAAGTGTGGCAGTCGATTTTTTAATCTTATCAGCCGTTGTCTATTTTATCGTTAAAGGTTTACGACTAGAAAAAATTGATAAAAAGAAAACTCCATGAACAAAAATATATTTGTTTTATTAATCATTGCCATTTTAGCTACGGTTATGTATTTTATTTCCGGTTATCCGTAGTTCCTACCTCAAAGACGCAGCATATTGACTTGAAAATATATCGTTTGAACTATAAAATAGTTCCTTACAATGCTTCAAACTATAAAGCGTCCAATTGATGTTGTTGTTATTCCAGGCAGCCGCCATACCAGTAAAGAATATTGGTATCCTCAATTAACAAACTCCCTGAGAGAGAAAGGCCTTAAAGTCCTTTATCCCCGTTTTCCGGCTCTGCCTTTTCAAACCCTGACAAACTGGGAAAAGACTCTAAAGTCTTATGAAAATAATTTTACCGATAAAACTATTTTTATTGGCCATAGCCTCGGAGGCCGGTTTTTGTTCAAGTATTTGGAAAAACATCAGGCTGGCGGGGCCTTTTTTGTCTCCGCTCCCTTCCAGCCGGAAGAAGGTCTTTGGAAAATTAATATGAGAACTGATCTTGGAGCGAGAATATTGTTGGATTTTTTTTGGCCGACTACCAATGGAACTTTTTTTGACGAACCAGTTAATTGGGAAGCGATAAAAACAAACGTCAAAAAAATTCACCTTTTTTATTCTACCCATGATTTACTCATTCCTGAAACCCATCCACTGGAAATCCAAAAAATTCTTGGTGGAGAAATGCACTGGATAGAAAATGGCCGCCATTTAGATATTGGTTTAGAAAAAATACCAGGATTAATTGAGTCAGTCTTGAAAATTCACGATGAAATTTATCGCTTCCAGACGGAAGGACAGGTCAGGAAAAAAGCGGAATGTTGATTTTATATCTGGTGAACTCAGTCAGTAAATCTTGGAACCAAATACAAGACTATATCTTCAAATGGAGCCAAGCTCTACCTAAGATGAGTCCGTTCTTAGCATATAACAATATTTAAACTTAGTATAATACCATCATATGGAGCCTGATACTGAAAAAAAGGTTGATAAGAAAAAAGGTAATTTATTAGGAATTGATCCTTCTAGTTTAGGAGTAATTAAACCTAAGCATTTAACAAACAACATTCCTCTTGCAATAACAATACTTACATATTCAAAAAATCTTGAAGCTCAAAATAGCGAGCTTACAACAGAGAACGAAACTTTAAAAACGTATGCCGTTAATTATGAAAAATTACGATTGAAGAGTAAGTTTGCAGCATTATTTAGCATATTGGCAACAATTTTTGTAGCTATTGCTGTTAATTTTTTTACAAGCGGTCAAGTTGAAAATACATTATTATTTGGTCTTCTGGGTTTAGTTTTTACGTTGATAAATTTTTATTTGTCTTATATTAAACCAGAATGATACGATATATATTTAACACTTCGGGAAATTATATTGGCTTTATTCAAAATAATAACCTATTTAATCCAAACGGGGAATGGTTGGGCTTTATTTTTAATGGAAATCAAGTATATGACGTAAATAACTCTTTATTTGTCGGATATGTAAGCTCTGATGATAGAATTGTACGTAATAGAATTGAACTACCAAAACTCCGTCCATTAAGACCACTCCGTCCATTAAGACCACTCCGTCCATTAAGACCACTAAGAAGGCTTAGAATGATTAGACTACCATATCCATGGTTAGATGTTTTTGAATAAAAAAATATTTTAAAAATAAAAATCTATTTAACTTCAATAACACTTGACAAGTTAAAATTTGGTATACTTTTTGTATAGATTAATTTATTTAATTATTCCAGGCTTTGATGGTTCGGGATTAGTTTGTTATAATAACCTAAATATGATTACAAAATCCCAAAAACTACTATACTCCCTTATAAAAAAAGGCGAAGTTATTGAAGATAAAACTAAGCTCGCTAAGTTACAGTATTTTGCTGATTTTATTCATTATGCTTTTTATAATCATCCTATTTCTGACGAAGGGATGATTTATACAAAACAAAAGCAAGGACCATTATCAAGAACTTTGACCGATGATATAGAAACATTAAAAAAAGAAGGATTGATAGTTGAACAACCTAATTATCACTATAAAATAAAAGAAAATTTAAAAGTAAATTTATCTAAAGAAGAAGAGAAAACACTTGATTTTGTAATAGATAAATATGGTAAAGCTTCCTATAAAGAACTTGTTGATATTTGTCATGCTCAAACACCTTATTTGTCTACTGGGGAAGGTCAGATCGTAGAGTTTTTTACTGCTTACAATTTAGTAGATGATTATCCTGATTATGCCACTTCAATTAAACACAACTCCTGATTTTTGGAAAGATATTAAATTTCTTCAAAAACATACAAAAAAGAAAGAATTAAAACCATATTTTAATGATGGTGAATTTAACAGTCTTGATGATGCAGGAAAAATTTCTTGTATTCCATATATCAACGCTATCAAAAACTATATTGAAAATAGTTTAACCAATTTAGATGGTATCTCGGATAAATACGATAGGCAGCCTTTTTTAACATATGGTTGGACAATAAGAAAATTGCGCTATGCTATTGATAGCAATCAAGGTAAAAGTAAAGGAGCACGATTAATTTTTTGTATAAATAGTAATAATTTACTTTTTGTTTATATAAATATAAAAAAATTTTGTGCAGATGAGCGAAAGCTTGAAAATGAATTTATGACAAGGATAAAAAATTATATTTTACCTTAGCTCTATTTTTCTAATAAAAAACTCCCTCTTACAAAAAATTTCAATAAATGAAACCTTTCGCAAAAGGGAGTTGAACCCTAACGATCTCTCGATCACTAGTTTGGTAAACTAGCGCGTCTACCAGTTCCGCCATTGCGCCAAAAGTGGGTGGAGATGCCCGGAATTGAACCGGGGTCCGAGAAAACACTAATAAAAAGGTTTAGCTTAGAATAGATTATTTTTACTCGATTCCGACCGCTTGTGTAATCAAAGCGCTTCGGAAAGCTAGTTATAAGTTGTGGACTTAATGACTAACTAGAAAAGTCATCTTGCCTTATTCCGATTGGTTTACCCCTCTATGGATTGAATCGGACGAAATCTAAAGAGAGAGTTTTAGGCAACTAGGGGTAAGAAACTCATTCCTGAGTTTGCAAACATCCTAGCTTCTAAAGCTTCTGACAATTCTGTATTATCAGTTAAGTTTTTCCATTTAACGCATAGGTGCGTCTAAGCCATTTTTAAAAGTGCAAATTTCCCGTCGATGCCTTGCATCCCCATTACATTTTAACATATTCTTTCATTTCTCTTTCTTCTCTGATCTTTATATCTCTTTGTTTTTCTACTTTTCTCTTTTCTATATCTTTTCTACCTTTCACAAGCGCTATTTCTAACTTGATATGAGGCCCCTTATTATAGCAAGAAACAGGGGCTAAAGTCAACCCACCCGAAGCCATTTTCACCTTTAATTTTAGTAATTCTTTCTTGTGTAATAATAATTTTCTGGTTCTTTTTGATTCATAAGTATCATTACGGGCAAACTTATAGATAGAAATTTCTGCATTAATTAAATAGACCTCCGAGCCCATTATCCGGACAAAAGCATCATCAATCCTCAGGCCTCCGGCTCTAATAGATTTTACTTCGGCTCCGGTTAGGACAATTCCTGCCTCATATTTTTCAATTTCTCGATAGTCACGATGAAATTTACGATTTATTATCTTCATGTAACCATTATATCTCAATTATTCAACCAACCCTTTCTTTTTTAAATCATCAAGAATTAGTTTGACGGCTGGGGCGGAGTCGAGGCCATCAACATATTCGGCGTGAGAAAAGTAGGCGACTTCGTCTATTTCCGAGCTTGATTGGACTTCGCCTGAATGAGAGGCGGTGTAGCAGTGAACCCGAACCATAACCCCTTTGTCCTTTCCATATGCCTGAGCTTCAAAAATTCCATAAAGATCAACCGTCTTTGGATCAATATCAACATTAACTTCTTCTTTTATTTCCCGTGCCAAAGCCTTAAGATTATCTTCGTCTTTATCAAGCTTCCCACCGGGCATATAAAAGATCTTTTTGCTTTTTGGCCTTACTAGTAAAAGTTTTTTACCCTTTATGTGAATCAATGCAACTGTTTCAATAATTTTTTTCATTCTTAATTACTGAGGCTTAATGATTTGTGGATTCTTCTTTTTTTAGTTTTTCTGGAAAAGTTGCTGGAAAGAACGCTGATATTGCCATCAACTTCTAAAATAGCTAAATCAACTGCCTCAATATTTTTGACACCGTGTTCTCTTATGGCCGCCTCCAATTCATTATGTGATATCTGGGCTTTTTCAAGATGTTTATGAATTATTTTACCCTGATAGATTAACATTATTGGGTTGCCTTGTATAGTTTCACTGATCTTTTTTGACCGATAGATTAAATTTTTTAAAACCCAATTTGCAAAAAATAATGATCCGGCCGCGACTAATCCACCAACTAAAGTTGTGTTGGTCCCAACCATGGCCGCTTGTAATGAGTTACTTATCAATAAAATAAAAACTAAATCAACGACGGAAAGTTGGGTTAGTTCTTTTTTCCCAAAGAGTCTAATTGCAAGTATTACAAACAAGTAAACGACGACTGAACGAAAAGCTATTGAAACTAACATAAATTTATTATACCTTATATATTATTAGTTTAAAACTTATGGAACAAAAAATTAATCGCTATATTAAAGGTCACATGATGACAATGTTGATTGTAGTTTTAAGCAGTTTTTTGCTTCTATTTCTCGGTGAGTTTTTTCTTTACCGGAAAATTATGTATCTGAATCAGACTGTTTCTGAAGGATTAATGCAAATTAAAGAAGCCACGAAGCTTATTTTGAAATAATAGTAAACTTATTCAGTTTTGACTAATTCCAATGCAATGATCACGTTGGCTGGCATGATAATTGATTTTTCATTGTCTAGTCTTAATTTACCATTCTCAGGTTTGAGATTCAACGATATTTCAGACCGGCCATCTAAATATTTTTTTGTCAGTTTATAATTAGCTCCATCTAAATTTTTGAAAACTACTGGAACGGCTTCATAATTTCGTCCCGACTCATCATAGTTGGTTAGAATTAAGGTAATTTTATTTTCTTTTGTTTTACTGGCAATGCCGCTGACATTGCTTCCTTCTCCATCAACTATTAATTGATTCCCTTCTAAGTCGTTTAAAAGTTTTAGGGCTTGATAACGGGGTTTTGGGCTTCCGTCATAGTTTAAAATTCCCCAAGAAAGAGACGGGCCATCTTTAATCTCAAAAAGAAAAGCTAATTCCAATCGGGCATTTAGTAGATTTCTTAAAGAAGCAACTGTATGAGCAGCACCAACATTGGTATCAGCAATTGGATTTTTTTCTGAGTCGTAACCCCACTCTGAAATTATTTTAGGTAAATTTTCATAACGATCATATTTCGGATTTTCTCCCAGCCATTTATTTAAATTAATTATATCTTGAGTAAAGTTATTAGTTTTTTTTGAATAGTGGTGCCAACTAATAAAATCTATTCTTAAATTATTTACAATAATATAATCTAAAAACTTCTGGATCCAGTTTTTGTATAGGGCGGTTGTCACCGGCCCGCCAATTTTAAAAGGCAAAACGTTCTGAGCCTGTTGAGCGCCTTTGACTGAATAAAAATAAAGGTCACTATAACTTTTTCCGCCCGCTTGATATTTCCATTTACCGAAGCTTTCCAAATCAGGTTCGTTCCAAACTTCATAGTAAATATCAGTTTTCCAAAAATTATCTAAGGCGCCACAAGGTAAAACTGTTTCTTTACTACTATAATGTTCAACGGTTTTTTGAACTAGGAAGCTCCATTCGTTCCAATTTTTCGGTTTGCCTACCAATGATCCGTCATCAGACATCGTAGGCGGCATGTAGCCTAATGAAAAAAAGGGTTTTGCGCCGGTGTGATAGATATCGCAGACCGTTTCGTCCAGTTTTGAAAAATCAAAAGCTAGGTTACCAGAAGAATTACGGGAAACGACATTATAAAAATCATAGATGTGATCGAGGCGAATATATTTTGGATAAAGTCCGGAAACCTTGGAAACAACATTTTCCAGCATTCTCACCCCTGACTCTTCACCGCCTTGGGCTAATGCTTTCCAGCGGTCAGGAAATGGACCCGAAACTTTATTTACATCAACAATGATATTGGCCTTAATTGCCGCCGCCCGGGAAAAGTATTGGAACGAATAAAAAAATAAAGGAGTAGCAATTACCAAAATAAACATGAACATTACCAGTCTTCTAATCATTCTTTATTTTAGCAAAGATATATTAATTAAAAAAATCGATAAACGTCTTTTCTGTAGCCAATTTTTCTTATAATAATTTGTTTTAACTCAAAATTAATCATGAATATTGCCCTAATTTTTTTTACTTTCAATCTATAAAAATTTTCTCCACCTGAAAGTTTAATTATATTCAACCCAGCAGGATAAGGAAAATCTAACTGATGTATTTTAAGAATAATTTGTTTTTCTTCTTCTTTTGATATACTGCTCAAATCTTTTCTCGAATCTTTTGTAAAAAAGATTTTATACATATTCCTTCATTATATCTTCTATTGGAATTAATTTACCTACTGGTTCTTTTTCAAGTTTTATTGCTTCCTGTGAATCAAAATAATCTTCGAGCAACTCCTGCATACGAACAAATTCATCAATATTCATCATCACGGCCTTAGGCTCAGAGCGGTGAAAAATATAAGTGACACCATTTTTCTTGACCTGTTCAAGAAGACCTAAGGCGTCTTCTCTCATATCTGTAATGGTTTTAACGTTCTTTGAAGTTGGAATTAACATAAGACTATTCTATAGATTAACCTAAGGTTTGTCAATGGATATTTATTCCAATTTATTCATCTGAATTACGCTGAATAAAATTAAGACTCCGCCGATTATTTCTTTAAAACCTGGAACTTCTCGATAGATTATCAAGCCAATTAACACCGCAAAAAACATTTCAAGCGTTAGAATATTTGCGGCAATCGATGTCTTTACATGTTCAAATCCATAGTTTGTAAAAAATATCATCAGAACATTTGCCAGTCCGGATAATAGAATAATTAAAAAAACACTTCCATTCCAATTGTTTACCGGCAGTCCTTCCTTCATCAATAAAGAGGCGATTAATATGAAAATGAAGGCAATAAATAAGAGTATTTGGGTTATCTCAACATTATTAAGTAATCTTGTCTGGTATTTTCTGAAAACAATGCTTAAAGCGGCAAAAAAACAAGACATCAGGGCAAATATTTCTCCCTGCCCAAAGGAAAAATCAGCAAAATTATTTATTGAAATGGCAATAACGCCAATAAAAGATAAAGTAATAAAAAATATTTTTTGTAAGGTTATTTTTTCTTTCAAAATCAAGAATCCTAATATTGCCGTCATTGGAATTGAGCCAATAAAGGCGACTGTGCTTATCTTGGTTAATAAAACCGCTTTGTTAAACAGAGCCGCTCCAAGCAAATAGTATGCGGTTGCTCTAAATATTAATAACAACCATTCTGTTTTGTTAATTTTTTTAAGCTTAGAGAAATTAAAATTTTTACCAAATATTAAAAACCCTATTATTAATCCAGCCAAAATTCGAAGATAAAGTTGTTGAAAAAATCCAAAACTTAAAGATAAATATCTGGTAAAAAAACCAAATGAAGCATAGGTAAAAGCTAGTCCTATTAACGCCAAAATACCTTTTTGTTTGTTGGAGAAATTCATTAACTCTAAATTATAGCTCAACCCTTAATCTTTTTCGCATGTTTCTTCAGCCAGAGGGAGATTTTTTCAAAATTCAACTTATGTGAGTCAATATCTAAAGTAAATTGAATGGCTTCAGGTTTTGAAAATTTTAGTTCATATTGGTTGTAATACAAGAAAAGGGCGCATGAAGAAAACGCTGTTCTTTTGTTGCCGTCATCAAAAGGATGATTGAGAATTAATGATTGGATCAAGGCAGATGCTTTATTAAATATGCTCGGATATAAATCTTTTCCTCCAAAAGTTGCCTTACACCTTTCCGTTGCTGAATGAAGCATGGTAAAATCATGGACGTCCTTTCTTCCACCAAACAATTCTATCATTTTATTATGAATTACCATCACTTCGTCAATGAATAGATATCTTATCATGGTGTTTTTGCTAATTCCTTTAGAAGATCGTAATTATCTTTTGTAAATTTATCCAACCAGTCAAAAAACTCCGGACTTAATTTTGAATTATTAGCCATTTTTTTTGATTTAATTACCATTGTTTGATAGATTGGAGCGGTTTCAACTACTAATTCGTCTCCCATCTTTAGATTCCCATCACGAACAAATGCAACTGGTAAAGTAACAGCTAGTGAATTACCAACTTTTATTATTTTTTGAGTTTTCATATATTAAAAAATTAATAACGTTATAACTATGTTATAACATGAATATTCAAAAGTCAATGGATATGTTAAAATTAATACCTATGTTAGATCAACGAATAGATAAATTACGAAAAATTTTGATAGAAAAAAATTTGAACGGTTTTTTAGTTTCAAATTTTTATAACATTCTTTACCTAACTGGATTTAAGACACTGACGGACAATGAGAGGGAAGGGTGGGGGTTGGTAACGGCTAAGACTGTTTATTTGTTTACCGACCTAAGATATGTCAAAAGTCCCTCCTTTGCCAAGGCTTCGGAGGGCAAGCAAAAATTAAAAATAATAATGCCGGACAGGGGATTGATAAAACATTTACAGGAAATTGTTGTTGAGGAGAAAATTCAACGTCTGGGATTTGAAGGGGATGATCTGAAAGTTAATGAATTGCAAAGAATGAAGACGTTTTTGACAAATGTTGAATTTATCTCTTTAGAAAAATTGATTATTAAAATTCGGGAGATAAAAGATGAAAAAGAAATAAATAATATAAGAACGGCCTGTAAAATTGCTGACCAATGTCTAGAAGAAATTGTTAAAACAATCAAAGTTGGAACTACAGAAAAAGAAGTTGCCTTCAAAATAGAATTTTGGTTAAAAGAAAAAGGCTACGATCAATCTTTTTATCCCATCATTGCGATTAATAAAAACTCTACCGTTCCGCACTATGACACCAGAAGCGGCAATAATGAAAAAGTCAAAAAAAACTCAATTATTTTAATTGACTTTGGCGCCAAGTTTCAAAATTACCATTCAGATATGACAAGAATGATTTTTGTTGGAAAACCAACCGACAAGATGATCAATACCTATAAAATTCTCCTAAACACTCAAGAAAAAACAATTGAACAACTAAAGATTGACAATAATCCTGTTTCATTAGACCAATTCTGCCGCCAACAATTAAACAGTAATAATCAGTTGCCAAGTTACTCTCATTCAACCGGACACGGAGTTGGCTTACAAATTCACGAGTTCCCAAAAATTTCCTTTACTTCAACCGATGTTTTATTACCAAATCAAGTTATAACAATTGAACCGGGAGTCTACTTTGAAAACAAATGGGGAATGAGGATAGAGGACACGGTTTTAATTAAAGAGAATAACAAAGTTGAAGTCTTGACGAAGTTTAACAAAAAATTATTGGCTATCTAATTATTTCATTGCTTCATTGTTCGATTGTTGTATTTTAACAATGAAACCATGGAACAATGTAACAATGATTTATTTGACTTCCTTAAGCTCTGCTTTTAATTCCATCGTCTTTCCCTCTTCTTTCTTTTTTGGTTTTAATACATCAACCGTTTCTTCCGCCCCAGCTTTTAGTCTTTCTGTAACTTCTTTTTCTCTATCTAACAGAGCTTTAACCGTTCTGGCCGCTTCAATCTTTGCCTTAAGATAGGTGACCAGCTGATCTCCGGAAAGATTATTAACTAAAAATATCGGTAAAATAAAACCAATTTCGTCAAGGGCCTGAGCTTTTAACACCTTATCATCAGATAATAATTTATTTAATGTATTGGTAATCAAAACAATGTCTCCTTCTACCCATTTATCTCTTGAACGAATATTTTCTGTTTTTGGAATTTCCCCCCTTTCATAAGCATTGATCCACATTTTTTTTACTTGCTCGTATTCATCCAGTGTCACAGCTGGAGAAACGGCGATTATTTCCTCAATATTTTTTTTCGTATCGGAAGTCAAAGTTTCTGTGGTCTTTGGTAATGTTTTTATTATATTTTCTTTTTCAGCAATGTTGATTTTAGAAACAATAAATGATTTTATAAATCGATTGGCAATCGGATCAGCTTTTGAGGCCCGACTGGAAAGTTCGCTTCTAATATTCATGTATTTTTGTCTTTCTGCAGAGGTTGATGCTTGAATTGGATTCTTTAAATAATTAATGTTTTTGTTTGTAGTTTCATTAAGAGTTTTGTTAGTTTCAAAATGGGCAATATCAGTTATGTTGCTCGCCTTGATGTTAAGAGACCGACTGATGTCTTCAGTTTTTGCTTTTTTTATTTCCTCTATTGTTTCTATTCTTGTTTTAACCGTT
>Ga0209212_1000851_pt1 | contig 55752 bp, 57 predicted proteins | sample RifGroC2_FD_183996 | JGI IMG/M metagenome (GOLD analysis project Ga0209212, IMG submission 183996) | Groundwater microbial communities from Rifle, Colorado, USA - Groundwater C2 (SPAdes) (version 2) | ecosystem: Environmental > Aquatic > Deep subsurface > Groundwater | place: Rifle, Colorado...
TACTGATGAGAAAATCAGGAAAGATAATAAATGAATAATTTTGGTGAGCCGTGCTGGGATCGAACCAGCGACCTACTGATTAAGAGTCAGTTGCTCTACCAGCTGAGCTAACGGCCCACATTATTATTTGTTTTATATTACAATAAGTTGCAGTGTGTTATTTTTGGCACACTTTTTCGTTCTAAGATAGTTCTAAGATGGTTCTAAGATGAACTCAAAATTTAGCAGGTCTAAATTTTTCCAACGACCTTGCAGCATCTATAGAATCACCTACTGTTTTATGCGTATAAACTTCATTTGATGCAATATTCGTATGTCCCGTAACAGCCATTCTCTTATCTACGGTAATCCCTGCATCTTTCATACTTGTATTAGCCAAATGACGAAGCTCTTTAAACTTATAATCGCCTGGTGCAAGCCCCGCTTTAATTAATGCTTTTTTCCAAAGGCTCTTAAAACTTTTATACGGAACAAATTTTTTGTTCTCATAATCGTAGTGATAAATTAAATAGTCAGCTATTGAGCTTCTCTTAGATTTAAGATAACACAAGAATTGATAAAGTGTTTCATTAATATGAATTACTATTTCCTTGTCAGTTTTTTTCCTGATTAATTTTATTTCCCTTTTATCAAAATCAATTTCACTCCACTTTATACCCTTAACTTCATTTTCGTGTTGGGCAAGGTGAAAGCCTAACATTATTGCTGTTTTCAGCTTAATATCAGCATTAGGATACATTTTCTCAAATAATATTTCAGTAGTCAACTTTAGTTTATGTTTTTTCTCTTCAAATTTCTCAATCTCTACTGCTGGATTTGTTTCAATATCTCCCCATTCAGCAGCCTTTCTTAACATATGACGAATTAAAGATAATCTGCGGTTGGCTTCAAAAGGAGTTGCTTTAAGGCTATCGTGGTATCTGATGATTTTTGGTTTAGTAATTTCAGATATTCTTTCGTTACCAAATTCTTTAAATAATAATTCTATAATTCGTAGCTCCTCTTGTTTTGTTTTTTCGCTTTTATGTTTATGTATTTTTTCTTTATATTCTTTCCATAAATCTTTAAACAGCATACCATTCCCATTAAGAACAGGTATTGATACATTTTTACGCTTTCGTAATTCTGCTTCAAGTGTAGCCCACTTTTTCAAGGCAACACTAACATCTTTTGTCTGGAGTGGATACCACTTAGCTTTACCTCTGATTGTTATAACATAATAGTACCAGTCTTTCTTTAGTTCAAGATGTTGCGGTAAATTTCCTCTAACTCGTCTGCCTCCCATAATTTTATTATTATTATTCATGTCTTACCTCCATGTCAATATTTTTAAGTATTTCCTCTATAGTAGTATCTTTATATTCGCAAACATACCATCTCCCCATTATTTTTTCTATCTTCCCAGCAAACGGTCCCCTCCCCTTTACTCCAGCAGTAGCCCAATACCTTGCTGTGGATAATGAGGTTTTAGGAAAATATTCTCTCATATATTCATCCAATGGAATTTTTATTTCAGCCATATATATAATATTACTTCCGAACTTTATAAGATTTTATATTTGTGCCAAATCTTTTTACAATCACCATGAAATTTATACTTTAAGATTTTTGAGAATTTGACAGAATAAATTTTTCCGCGAAGACAGCATTTCTTTTATTAATAACCATTTGAATTTCATTTTCTTTAAAAACATCTTGATGAATTTGTGAATGAGTTGATTCAGAAACTACAACAACACACTCCAGAACTTGACCGCTTTCAGAAGGCTTTACATTAAGCAGATGAATTTTTCTGGCTTCTATTAATGGAATAATAGAGCATGTAATTTCATCACAATCTATTATTCTTTTCAGTCCTTCTATTAACTTAGTATTGTTAGAAATAAATTCATGCTCTATTTCTTCGTGTGAAAATTTGTTATTAGAGTCGGAGGAAGTATCATTCTGGCTGGTATCAGCTTTAGGGTTTTTTCTGAAGCATAGCTTTATTAGAAAAGTCCATGTTATTTCGACACCTATTTTCTTTTCTAAATCCCAAATATTATTTATGCCTTCAAAATTATTGCTAACTTTAATGCATTCATACAACCTCATTGGATAAACGATATATTGTATTTTCTTAGTCAAATCAAACGCAAGTCTTTTAATTATTCTATCACCATATTTCCCTTCATCTAATTTTTCAGACAGCATCTTCCCCAACTCAAAGTTTGCTTCAATTCTTTTTCTGTTTCCTTTATTGGAGCTAATAAGATAATTCCATGCATCATCAAAGATTTTATTGTATTCTTTTTCTGCGTCGGCGGTATTTTGGTTTACCTCCTGTTTGATTAAAGTTGCTTTTTTCATGCGCCCTTACCCTCCTTAAGTATTATTCAAGCTAAAACAATAACTTCACTATTTATTGCCTGTAAATTATTCAAAAAAGCTGTATCATTTATAATTTTAAAACTAAAAATCTTACTCGTATAAAGTATGAATCGGGAACGGATTTCCAATCTTATACTATTTTTGTAACCCTAAATGATTTTACTAATATAATCAGATAGTTGGATGATATCTACCTCAATGTCCGCCTTCACGCCTTCGTCTTTAGTAAATATTTTTATACCCTTTATAAGTGATTTTAATAATTCTTTTGATTCTTTTTTATCTATCGTATTTATAATTTTGTAAATTCCATCCTTAAAAAATATTTGTACCTGCTCATTTGTTATCTGAGTTTCTATTGGGACAAATTCTTTTAAAATAATCATTTGCCTATTAAGTTCCTTTTTTCTTTGTTCTGAGTCTGCTAAAGCCTCTGCTGTTGTTTCACTTACACAACCAGCCTTTATAGCTTTCAAAATATTTGATATTTCAGTATTAACTTCGTTAAGTAATTTTTCTATTGCAGATTTTTTGCTTAAAACATCTTCTTTGTTAACATTTATTTTCTTAATAATTTCGTTAATTAATGAAGGATTCGATAACTCTTTTTCAAGCATATGCAAAACATTTTGCTCTAATACTTCTTTATCAACCTTGAACTTATTGTTACAAACAGAATTTCCTTTGTTCCAGTTATTACTACACCCATATTTTGCCCATTTACCACCACTGGTAATCACCATATTGCCGCCACATTCACACTTTGCCAATCCTACAAGAAGATTCTCAGAATAAAGTGCCTTACCTTTTGTATACTTTCCTCCTGAAACTCTATTAATCTCTTTTTGGCGTTTTTTCACCTTTTCCCATGATTCATCCGAGACAATTCTTAATTTAGGCATATCAATTACCTTCCACTCATTTTCATCTCTCGCAATAATTTTTTTCTTTCCCGAAGTTGGATTCTGTTTTGACATTGTTTTATTCCATGAATATTTACCTATGTAGATTGAATTGTTTAGAATACCCTTATGATTTTTTTTACTGCCGAGAACGGTGCTTACAGACCAATAACTTCCTTTTTGGGGAAGGGGTACTCCCTTTTCTTTAAGTTCGTTATTTAGAATATTTATTATTTTTATTGCACTATAATGCAATTCCCCGAACATTTTAAAAATCCGAAGAACAACTTCTGCTTCTTGTTCATAGATTTTTAAGATGTATCCGTCAGGTTCTAAATTCCCATATCTATCTTTTTTTCCAGAATATACTGGTTCCGACCGATAACCGTATCTTCTACCCCCTCCACTAAATCCATTCAGGACACGTCCTTCAATACCTCTGTGCGTTTTTTTTGCAAGCTCTCTGATATATAATGAGTCAACCATTCCATGCAAAGTAATCATCTCAGATGCAGTCTCTTTTTGCGTATCAATTCCCTGAGAAACGTAATACACATATATATTGTTGAATGTTAGTTCCTCAAAAACCTGCAATGCCTCTCGTGTATTTCTTGCAACACGAGAAGTGTCATCGACCAGGATATAACTGAAAGGAGAATCTTCACTTAATGCAATATCGCGTAATTTATTAAAGCTCTCACGAGGTGCAATACTGCTTCCCGATATTGCTTTGTCCGAATAAATGTAGTCTTCAAGTATTTCCCAACTTTTTGATGACGCAAATTCTCTGCATTTCCTAATTTGATCGTCAATACTCGTCTCCTTTTGATTTTCGGAGGAATAACGAGCATATATAGCGCATTTAATTGTAGTCATTTCTTTTTTTCCTTCCTTTATTTTTCTCTTTTTAATCTAAACTCATATTCGTTGATACCTTCGCAATCAACCCTAACATGGCTTCTGCCTTTTAATATCCCTACAAATAGCCTAAGAAGGCTTTCACGCATGACTCGGCTTTTACCAGAAACTGCCTTATCACAATAAATATGAACTTCAAGAATTTTCCAGCCACTTGATGCAGCAAATTCCTTACATTTTCTCACCCTCCTCTATGTTTGTTAAAATTTCTTTAATCTACTTCAAATTAAAAACTCTTGTGTTTTTGTTAATTTATTTTAAGTTGATTCAAATATGATTAACAGAAAAGTAAAGGAGGATACTTCTAAAAGAATAAAGAGGGGAGGTTTATTTTGGATTAAGACTAAATGTAAAAATAATCACTTTGGTTTAATTTAGGTCGCTATAAAGAAAACAAAATCAATCAAACAGGAAACGAGAGAAAATGTGACAGGATATATATGAAGGGACAGAGAAAGTCCTTTGTTATACTTAGAAGCAATTTCTATGCTTCTCTATGTCTGAATTATCAGATTTAAGATTTAAGAAAGTGAGACGCAGGTTTAGAAGGTTTGAATTAGGGGTGAGATATTTTTATATGTATTTCTTATAGCCACCATTGATTAACTCAAGTGCATTTTTATAATAATTTTCAATATTCTTCTCATCAAAAAGATTTTTATTGTCAGGATAGGCTTCAGATAACTGGTCGGCAATTTCACTATATGATATATCATTATCAAATTTTATTTTAAGATCATACACAATTAAATAATATTTCCATTTATCGTATCTTATTTTTATTTTTTTCTTTGGTTCATGAATTTGCAGGATTTTCTTTATATATTTTTCAATAAGTTCCTGTGGATTGTTCATATCAACAATTAGCAAGAGATTATCTCCACACATAAAGTTCCCATTTTTGTCAGGATCTCCCAATATCGAAGTCGCAATTTCATTCGAGTCTTTGATATTTAATCCTGCCGCCCAATGTGTAAATCTAATATAAGCTTCATCTGACTCGTTTTGTTGCAAACTTTGTCTTTTCTCTTCAAGGTTTTTAATCAGAATATCTTTATCTTCGATTTCATCAAATATTCTAATTGCATAAACTGGTGGACGAAGAACAATTATTATTTTATCTTTATTATCGATATTTATTCTGTCTTTAAGTAGTATGTATGTCTCTGGAATATAAACTTTATATTTTTTATAAAACTCTTCTTCTTCTTTATTTAAGATATCATTTAAACTCATTTGTAAAACTTTCTTAAAATCCTCTCTGAATGATTCATTTCTATAAACAAATTCTGATATCCATTCTTCAAGAGATGCTTTATCGAGGTGGTTATAATTGGCAGGATTAAACTTTAATTTTTTCATTGGTCTTTGTTTTTAAACCATACTGTATTACTAATATGCCCATTCAGAACACAACAATTCCGCCTGTGCCATTTTCTCCAACAAGCGAATTAAATTTTTCTAATGTAAATCAAGGGTGCGAAAATAACGAAAGCTTTCAATATGAATGTTTTTTATTCTCATTCAATTAATCCGCTTCAGCATTCCACCCCATGCAGTATTTGATGCCTTAGTTAATTATAAAATCAAGCTTCTCGTCTGTAAAGCCGTAGTTTTTTGCCATCACGCTGTCAATTTATTATCAAAATCGTACATCTTCTCATTCAGGATAAATATTCCCTCTGCTTAAATTACTAAACCACGCACTATATTTATCCGGAGTCAAAATATCAAATGTATAATATTGCCCGGTATGAAGTTGAAAGTCTTCCGGCAGGTCAACAGGATTAGTATTTCTCAATCGCTTATTTAAATTATTGAAATGGTCTTTGCCATATTTTTCTTTTGCCCTTGTAATATCTTCCTGATCCTCATCGCTTTTGATTTCAACAACACGTATGATTTCCTTTATTCCTTTATCTTCTAATTCTCGCAATTTATTCAACTTTATATTTGGTTCATTGGACATAAGTGTATCCATGTAATTCCGCAAGTCAATTTTTATGAAGAAGTCAGGATTGAAACTTCTCCGCACTCTGTCTTTCCCCCCCTTCCAGAATTCATAATCAAGACTATAAAAACACATATCCCTTGACTTAATCCATGCATCCATATATTTCGCATCTTCAATTAACCTGAAGACAAAGTCAAGTTCCGGTTTATGAGAGACAATTACCAAATTCTGCGGAGTCTTGAACATAGAAGTATTAGCAGCAAACAATGGCCATGATTTTATGAGATGTCTTATATAATCTGATTCCTCGAAGCCGTCAAAATCAAGACCTAATTGATTTGGGATATCCCTGTGTCTGTTTTGAAAATCATTAATGACAAATTTATTATCATCATTCAGCTCGTTTTCATAATTTTCTGAAATGAAAATACTTGCATATTTATCAAGCTCACTGGATCTTACGCTGGACATATCCATATCTTCAGTTTTAATTCCTGCTATCTCCCCCTCAATATTTAAATGAACCCTCTTCTTTTTGCCTCTGGGGAGAAATTGATTAAAAAAGAGGTCTATTTGTTTCTTATTTTCTTCTGAAAGCTTACTACCTTCAATTCCGGCTTTCTGCATTGCATTTCGTATAACCTTTTCTATATCGTCTCTTTCAGGTAAATCATCAATGACAATTCCGTCGCCAAAATTAAAATGCTTGTTTTCAAACTGCCTTGCAGCAAAACGGTCAGTTACTTCTACAACAATCTGATCAATAGTATAAAAGTTTTTTGTTAGGTCAAATTTTTTTGTATCAATCATGTAGGTTACTTTTAAATGAAGTTTTTCAGAAGAAGGGGTCAAACTAAGAGTCCTGTCCTGCAAATCCTGTTCTGATTTTTTTGCATCTTCCAGTTTCACATCGGGGATATAGTCCAGATTGAAGAGCCTGAAATTATGTTTAGCCCTTTCCGAATCTTCATGTTGAATAACCACTGATATAAAACGGGTTTCACAATTTGTAACAGCATAGAGCAGTTCTTTTATATGATCAGCAAATCTTTCGTGATTGGTTATTGTAACCACAGGATAATTGCTCATTACCTTCCCAAGAGGGACATTTCTTGGTAATCTCAATCCCCTGCCCAAAACCTGCGAAATAAGCAGCTTGGACTTGAATACCCTTTCTTCCATCGGCACTATCTGGTATACATTATCAACATCCCATCCTTCAGAGAGTTTATTTACGGCAAAGATAAATTCAACTTTTCCTCCATGTTTATCAGGATTTGTTTCCTCAATCGCATCAAGCTTTTCCTGATAATCGGAATCCGTGGGCTTGCTTATTACACAAATAACTTTTTCGCTTGCAATCTGATACATCTGTGAGGCAGGAAGGTTTCTGTATTCCTCTTTTGTGGTTCTTAGAAAATCACTAAGCGCCTTTGTAAATTCTTCTGTATTTTTCTGTGCCCTTGTTTGAGTATCATTGATAAATATGGTAATCGGTTTAAGGCGGGGAGTGCCATTGTCAGAATATGAATATTTCTTCTTGTTATCATAATGTGTAATCAATATCTGCTCATACTTCTGATTAGGGGTAAGTTCTATATGCCCTTCATCCGACTCCGTCTTTATAATTGGATTTATTTTCTTTATACACTTTTCATCCATTGCATCTTTGATGGAATAATCATAGACAACATCCGCAAAATATTCATCCTGACTATATGGTGTGCCGGTAAAGCCGAGGTGTCTTGTAATCTTGGGTTCTTCACGGATAAATTTCATCCACAGCCTCTCATCTCTTGCCTCACCCCTCCCCTCTGAATCTTCAAGTATCCATACGTTATTGTTATATTTTAGATGAGAATAGGCATGATGAACCTCGTCGCTGAGAACAAGGACTTCCTCTGCTTGTGAAAATAAAGTATCACCGATTGAATTATTATCTTTGTTATAAATAGAGTTAATATTTTCTATGACGATGGAACTGTCCACGATAGGGTCATTCTCATTTAAAAGGTTGATGGGAATGTTGCGATATTTCGCCGGCAGTTTTTCCTGTAACTGAAGCCCTCTTTTGCCGTACAAATATTCCCTGAACTTGCCGGTTAATCCCTGTTCAATAACTGTTGACGATGGACCGAGGACTAATACCCTTTTTGTTTTTCCCAGTATTATAGACAAATAGGCTATTGCAAATATGATGTATGATTTGCCCGTGCCTGTAGCCATGTGGACAACGCCTGATAAACGTTCAGGCAATGGCAGATGTCGCAGGAAATTTTCCTCACTCTGGAATCTCTGCTGGATTGTAACTTTTTTGGCATAATTTTCTTTGGCAAGCTCCCTGATATTTTTGTACCCGCCTCCCCACAGATAAATCATGACCTGCTTTATGGCTTTAAACTGATAATCCCTGCCGCCTGAAAGCTCACGCACATAATCTTCAATCTCTGAGAAATCGAACTTCTGATAATTGCACTTTCTGATATTTATATCGAGGGTATGGTCTGACAGATTCAGTTTTTCTACTTTTGGGGGCATGGTTATATTTTGGTTATTTTACTTTCGTTGCCGTGTTTATCTATAGCGATTAAATGGCTCTTGTCCGATAGTCCTTCAACTTTTACAGCGCCGTCTTCACCTATTTCTTTCTTATAAATGGCAATGTCCATTTCAAAAACCTTGCCGTCATAATTCCTATCAATTAAAATCATTGAAAGACCGTCAAGCCCTTTAAATCTCTCCCTGCTTTTATCTAATATTCCCGTATCAAAATCAACAATCTTAAAACCTCCGTTGGCTCTCTTAACCTTTATCTTTACCTCTTCATTAAAATAAAATCCGGCTGAGGATATGAGTTTATTGATATCTCCTTGAGAGCTTGGCTGTTCCTCAATCTGAAATTGCCTTGAAACATCCTCCAAAACTTTATAGGGGAACTTCAACAATTTGAAATTCACGGCTTCCTTATTGCTGTTCTTAAGAGTTGTGTCAGTAATAACAGTGCAGGTCTCAGGGGTAATAATATAGTAGTTGCCTTTCAGCTTCCCACCGGAAGCCTCAATTATTCCCTTTAGATAATCTTCATCTATCCTGATATTTTTTAGGTATTCATCATCCCAGACTGGATACACTTCCACAGGATTGTTGTCTTTTTCAGCATAGATATTTGGCAGTTTATATTTTTTTGTGTAATTAACATCTTCACTCATAATACTAAAAAGACCGAGGACAAAAGAAATGTAAGCATCTTTATTTGCCCTTAAATTCATGATGCGTGAGAAATCATAGGCACCGGCTGAGACTACGCAGAAGGGCTTTGGTGGTTGACCGTATTTCTCATTCTTATTGCCATTTCCTAATTTCTTGGAATCAGCAATATTGAGCATTCTTTTTTGCATGGTGTAAATTGCATGTTTCCCAAAATCACACACAATCCACCGCCTGCCAAGCTTCTCAGCAACAGCTGCTGTTGTGCCTGAGCCGGCGAAACAATCCAAAACTAAATCTCCACCATTTGAAGATATTTCTATAATTCTTTTAAGGAGGCCTTCTGGTTTTTGTGTTGGGTATACAATTTCTTCTGATGACCAACTTCCAATTGTTCCAACTTCTTTGTCATCCCAGATTGATTGTGGCAACATTCCTTCTGTTTTATCAAGGTAGCGTTTGTATCGCGGAAACCCATTCTTCGTTATAAATATTTCACCATTATCATGCATTTTTTGTAATTCTTCTTTTGAATAAGCCCAGCCTCTTTTCGCGCTAGGCACTACCCCCATAAATTTAAATCCATTTTTTTCTGTTCTTGATGGCACTGTTAAATCCTCAGATTTAAATCTTCGTCCTTTTTCATCCTTATATCTGAAATAATTTTCAATATATTCCGCATTATAAGGAACAAAAACTTCTCTCCATATAGGATTGTTTGTTCTTGCGTAGTAGAGAATGTTTTGATGAATATTCCCATATTTTTTTGCATTACTGTGAGCTGACGTACTCTTCCATATACACTCGGCTCGAAAATTTGATCTGTCAAATATTTCGTCCAACAAAATCTTTACATAATGCACTAATCTATAATCTAAATGGATATAAATACTCCCGTCCAAATCCAATAAATCTTTGAGATAAATTATGCGTTCTCTTAAACCTTCCAAAAACTCTGTATTATCTATCTTGTCTGAATAGCTTTCAACCCCATCACTAGAAACAAAGTCATCCTCTGTCGCAAACGGCGGATCGATGTATATCAGATTAACCTTTCCTTTAACCTTATCCTTTATCAATGGATCCTGATTTATGTAGCAGGTTTTAAGGAACTGGAGATTGTCGCCCTGAACAATCAAATTCTTCCAGTCGCCGTTTTTGCCATTGGCAAAACTCCTGATAATCTGCAGGGGCGCTGCGCCGCCGGTAATTGCAGCCTGCGCAAGGATTACGGATTCTGGTCTTTTTCCTGCATACTCAATGGTAGGGATTTTATATTTATCCAGTTCTTTGTAATCAAACTTCCCTGCCTGCCTCAGTTTATCAAAGAAGCCGGGAGACAATTTAAGCAATAAATCTTCAGGAACCTCTGTTTGATTATTGATACATTCAGACAAAATCCTGAAATCCTCATCTGTTAGATTAATTTTTCCCAAATGTTTCTCCTTTCTGTTCTTCTCCTAAAATCTCTCCCTACCCCATCTTCTCCAAAGAGGGGGGAATGTCATTGGCGTCTTTGTGGCGTCTTACCAATTTCCAACTAATCGCCAGGTAAATACCTTTATCTTTTGCATTACTTTTGCATTACTTTCATTACCTTTTTTGTATACCCTTCCGGAATATGTTCAAGTTTCTGTACGAAATATTTACAATAAATTGCTTGCAACTATTCCATTATTAGCCCTTTTAGCCCATTATTAGCCCTTACCTCTTAATAAGATGTACTCTGTTCCCCTTCCGGTTTTTCCAAGCTTCTCAAATACATTCTTATCTACTAATTCTCTGAGGTCAATGCTTGACATTGGTTTTGATATTCCAGTTAATTCCTTATACTCTTTATTCGTTATCTTCCCTTTCTCTTTCACATATTTTACCGCCTTAATCTGCCGCTCAGTCAGACCAAGTTCCGACAAATATTTTTCAGTAAATATATCTTTCCAGATTATTGTTATGAAATGACCCATTTTCTGTGAAAATTCCGGTTCAGGCAGATTATTTTTTCTGCATAGGCTCATCATCTCAATAGTGCCTGAGCCTGCCCTTTCAATATACCTTGCTAAATAGAATGGTTCGCAGATTAAGGGATTATGTGGAAATGAAGGATGCGGCTGCTTTAGTAAGTCTATAGTTAACTGTGGAGGCAGTTTCCCTGGATTCCATATTTCAATACGGTCTGTAAAGACATTAACCTGAACACTTGCCGATGAATTGTAATCTCTATGGGCAACCGCATTGACTATCGCCTCCCTTATGACAAATTCAGGAATTTCAAATGGTCTCAACGTTGCTGCTTTGCCCGGTTCAGGAATAACCGGGCGTTTTAGCCTGTCAAGGACAAAACCTAATGCATTATCTACCTGTTCAAAAATAGTGCCTTTATATATATGATACGATTCAAACGGCTTTTCAATTTCCACTCCGTGAAGATGAAGACACTTTACCTCTGCCTGCAGAAAAAACTTGTAGGGGTTTTTCCCGAATAAAAGTACAGCGGCATTGGTCGGCCTTCCTGATTTCAAAAGGTTGAGATGAGTAAGGACATCTTTAACCGGCGCATCTAAACTTAGTGGGAAATTGCGCTGGTTTTTTGCTGTTATTAAAAATCTTCTCACCCTTTCTTCATCAATATCATTGAAACCGGCATCTTCACAAATATTGCTATCAAACACCTCCCTTCCAACAATGCCTTTTTCACGAAGAAAGTCAATCAGGCTTTCGTAGATGCTGTTTTTTAATTCAGGGATATTATTGAAACGTTTATACTTGTAGCCTGTATCCTCGTCCCTGATTTCGGATATTAGTTTCCTGAGCCGTTTATCACGCTTTGTATCATCTTTCCCCTTTATATAAATCAAAACTTCCTTGCCCGTTCTCTGTGACTCACGAAATTCCTGCTCTGTTGCAGAAGGATTATTCCTGATTACTGCGCCATATTCATTGCCCAATATTCCAAGATAAATATCGCATTTGCGGATTTCATCAATATAGGAAGATTTTGCAGATTTACCTTTCGCGGGGGAGTCCTCAAACAAAAAGACCTTAAAATATTCCTTTAATAAAACATGCTCAGCGGTTAATTCCTTAACAGCAAACCGCTCTTCTTTTAATTCCTTCTGAACTCCGCTTACAAATATTTTATATTTCATGGTTTAATCTTTAAACTTCTTTGCCAATAGTGAATTTAAGACATCAATTTTAGTCTGTATTTTATCTTTTGGAATCAGGGTGAATTTGTTAATACGCATAAAATTATAACCGTAGCTCTCCAGCTCAAGCTGTCTTTCTATATCATAATCAAGATATTCCTGAGAGAAATTATGGGCGGTTACTATCTCCGGATTCTTTGTATGATATTCAAGACCGTCATACTCCAGAATCAGTGATTTTTCTTTTCCTTTATCAGATAATGTCATCAGGAAATCAACTCTGTACTTAGGAATGTATTTATGTAAAGTTTCCTCAATATATCTGCCAATCGGAAACTGAGCTATTATCTTAATCTTGCCTCTGTTTTGCCTGTAAAACTCTGTGTTAATAATGAGTGTGTATAAATCCTTCTCTGCAGGAGAACCAAAAACAGACTCATCTGCGATAAAATTATCATTTGCGGTATCAAGCAATTGCTTGTACCGCTTAAGGGCATCGCCAAGCCTGGTGTCAGAGTAATCTTCTATCGGCATACTGTGGACAAAAACCATGGTATCTTTTGCACGGCTAAAGCCCACATTCAAACGCTGCATCTTCAACTTTCTAATGTTATCAGCGCTTCCGCCTATTATGGGGTAGATATTCCGCAGGCTACCATTCCCAATCTTTTTATCTTCAACAAAAGAATAATACACAATATCGCGTTCCTCTCCCTGAACATCTCCCACAAACCAGATGGTTAATTTAAGGTCTTTTTCTAAATAATGAAAATTGGGCAATTCTTTTCTTAAAACTTCTTCCATCCGATTTTTCTGCTCCCTGAAAGAGGTTATTATACCTATAGTACCCTTAAAACCATTTGATATTATATTCTGAATGTCATGTTTGATGCTTTCAATTTCATCCAGATTTACATTGTTGCCGGAATTACCCTGCGTATCAACCTTCATGAACCGCAGAACTTCATTAATTGGCTTTGTCCTTATCCTGTTTACAATCAGGGGAATTTGGCTTGGCTTGTAAAATATCTCGTTGGAATAATCTATGATTTCGGGGAAACTGCGGAAATGTGTATCAAGCGATGTGGAATAGTTTTTAATTGCCTTGGCAAAATTTAAAGTAGATGTTCTGATGCTGAATGTCTTAAGCCAGTCTATCGTGCCCTCTTCAGGCTTGTAAAATACAGGCTCTATTTCCTGCTCTTCAATATCAACCTCTTCTGAAACATCCTTTGAGAGTTTTTCTTTTTCCTGTAAATCAAAAGAGATTTTATAATCACTCTCATAACTATCCAAGATTTCTCTGAAATATTGCTCTGCGTAAGCCTTATTAACATTGACTGCACCTACAGCACCGTATTGTAATTCATCACCAAAAACTACAACCTGTTTTGCCCTTAATATCAATGATATGGATTCTGCAATGGATACCTGAGATGCTTCATCAATAACCAGAATATCAATAACATCTTCTTCCATGGGGAAGTATTGTGAAATAAGGTCAGGCTCGGAAATAATGCAGGATATGTTTTTTAAAAGGACATTGAGCTCATCGGGCTTTAGACGCTTCCCGCTTTTAAGGGTTACTAAAATTCTTTCAATATCTCCTGCATGTTTATTGAAATTCTTAAGTCGTTTGTCGTTTATATTTTCAAGATGTTTCTGCACAGAAATGTAGTAGTCTGAAATTAATGATTGGTCTGGCAGGTCAAAGTATTCATTTTTTGAAAGGTATAGAAATAACAGAATATAATCTAATATATTCTTATAGTTTTTCTCTTCCGTAAAAACATTCCTTAACTCTTTCAGATTTGATGGTTCTATGCCGGCATTCTTTAAGAAGTCTGAGAAATTTGCCTGAAGTATTTGTAATGAACTTATCGTTTCCTGTTTAACACAGCTAATGATATTTTTAGCCGAAGAAAGAAAATTGTAAATCTCTTTAATATCTTTACTCTGGAGGCATAATTCTTCTTTTACTGCATTGATAATTTTTATATTGTCCTTGTAGATTTTTATTTCTTTCAGTTTCTCTACCCCTGCCTTTAAATCTTTTATTGTAAGAGCAGATTTATCTTTAGACGATAGTTGGGATATATTAAATATTATATCTTCAAATTCCAGAGAGCTCAGTTTGTTGAGACAAGCATTGACTGTATTAATTTTTTCTTTCTTCTTTGATAAGAACGCCAGGAATTTATATCTCAAAACGCCTGAACTCACAAAGACAGGATATTTTTCCTTCAAATACAAACCCAATTCTGATATCAACGAGAGGACATATTCCATAGCCTCGGAATCAAAATCCCGAAGATATTTAATATCAGAGGCTCTGATGGATGAGCTATTTATAATGTTACACGCATTCAGCCTGTCTTCAATCAAATCCCGTTTTTCATATAGTGCTGACAACTGTTCAATGCTGAAAGAATCAATCTTTGATTTCTCCACCTGTTCTGCACATTCTCTAATTAATTGGATATCTATAGTTTTTGCCTTATCTAATTTAGGCAAAATCATTTCATTTTTTATAATGCCGGATGCCCTTAATGCTTCTCCTATCTCTTCATAACGCAATAATTTATCAATAAACTCTTTATAACTTTTTGCATTATTCCAGTATGTATCTACTTGTTCTGTAACAATCTTCTGCCAGTTTTCAATATCTCTCCTGACAGCATCTTCATTGAAATCATTAACCCTATTGTTAGCAGCAGATATGACAGGACCGGATAGAGTGTTTTGAGAAGTATTTATGCCTGATTCATCCTGAGTTATTCTCATAACAGAGGGCTTTGCCTTTGGATGCAGCTTTCTGAATTTATCTGTAAGCATCCTGTCTAAAACATCAAGTGCTGCTTTTTTATGTGAGGTGATGACTACGGATTTATTTTGTTGATTTGCCCAGTAGGTAATAGCGGCAATCGCATAAGACTTTCCTGTTCCCGGGGGGCCATCTACAACAACAATTTTATTTTTAGGATTCTCTATTGCTGTAATTATTCTCTTTTGTGTTTTGTTTAAGCCGATAGGAATAGTTGATAGTAGATTATTTGCAGACTTTCTTGGATATTTCCTGTTATAGGCAGAATCCACCTCCTCTGTCGTATTCTCTACATTTCCTGAGACATAGTTCTTTACGAAATCAATGAATTTCCCTCCCTGACCAGCGTCAATGCGCGTAATAAGTTCCGAATAGTCCAACAGTTTTCTATTTTCTTTCTGGATGCATTGCAGTCCGATTCTATAGTTTATTGCAGGGCGGTTAGGCGTTGTTAGAGGTTTGAACGCATATTCAAGCAAAAAAGGCTCGTAATAATCATAACTGTTTTGCAAAAATCGCTCTACACCGAATAGATATTCGTTAGCCTCTATAAGTCTTGCTGCCCTTGGTGTGGTAAGGATGTTATCAAATCCAAAAGAATTAATTGCAGGGGTATTTATCAGTAAGACATTTCTATTGCTTTTCAAAATGATCTCTTCATTTTTCTCGTCTATGTCGAGTTCTATCAGGAAAAGAGGATATTTATCTGCAGGCGACATACCACCATCCTCAAAAGAAATCTCTTGAAAGAACATATAAGGAGTTCCTACACTTAAAACAGCAGTAAATCTTCTGATGGTTGAATAAAGGTCATACATTTCAAGATTCCATGACTTGTTTGTAATAATATCTCTGACTTCACTAAAAAAAGATTCCTCATTAGTGGTCTTATGCGATTTCTCCTGCAATAAATCATATATCTCCTGTTCAACAGTGTGAGGATTAAAAGAGGTGTACGGGGCGCTGGTAATATTTAGCTCTCTTAACAGTTCATCCCGCTTTTGTTTTTGGAGTTTTATAAGTATCTCCTGAACAGCTTTCCTAAGAGCAAGATTAAATACCCTGATTCCTTCCTGTAATACTTTCCTTTCGAAGTCCTTATTAGGTTTAATTTGAACTTCCGTTTCTTGACTTTTCCTATGCCCTGCAATGATTATTTTATCACTTTCGGTTTTTATAAGTTTATCGTAGGATTGTTTTAGGCAACTCTTCAGAAAATCAAGGCTGTAATTTGTTTCAAGTTTTTGTAGTATTTCTTTCTTGAAATTATCAGGGTCAAGTGAAAATGCATACTCGCCTTTTCTTACAGAAAATTGAAAAGGTTCTTTGTTTCTAATCGTGTTTAATATTTTCTTCTGGAATTCAGAGAAAACCGAAAATTCTGCTGTTAGACGGTCATCAGTCCACTTATAATCAATTTTCTTCTGAAAATTAAAGCGAGTTTCCGTGTAGGTGGCAAAATAATTTAGGATGCTTTTAGCGAATTTTTCCATTCCTTTAAAATTATAGTATTTACCTTAAAGAAACTACTACTTCTTTTCCCTTTCCATTTTCTTTTCCTGTATCAATGTCATTAAATCGTTTGGCTGGCAGTTAAAATAAAGAAGCAATTTTTCTAAGTCTTTTCTGCTGAAATTATAATTAGTGTTTGTTGCAATTCTTGATAGAGTTAAAGCCTTTATTCCTGTTTCATTCTCTATAATCCTATATGTAATCCTCCGTCCTTCTATTGCACTCTTTCTCTCTATTAACGCTTTTAAATTTACTATAAGCATATAGTTTCCCCTGTTATTTATACATAAACTATCACTTAAAGATAAAAATATCAAGACAAGAGAAATAATTATCATAAGGCGACTTGACAAATATATCTTAACATGCTATATTAATATCATAGTAAGATTATTTATATCTTTAATAGATGTATCATTTTTTAAGAAAGGAGGTCAAATATGTATATAAAGAAGGGCGATTATATCTATTTTGAGAATCTTTATAAAGGTCTCGATAAGACAAAGAAAGACAAGTTTATAAATGCCTTATTAAAGTCTGGAAAGGAGAGAATTGGTGAAGATATATCAAAGATTAAGATTATAGATGAGAATATGCTCAATCTTCAAGGCATTGAACAGAGCGAAATAGTAACAAGAACAATGATTAAAAAAGCCTATAAGACGGCGAAGGAGGGATAAGATGAAAATAATGAAAAAGGATATTAAACCAAATGAAAGAATAATCACTTTTTTTGCACTTGAGTCTATGGAATTAAGAAAAAGTAAGAAGATAAATAAAAATTTTCTTGAACTAAATCTCTACGATAAAACAGGGAAGATAAAAGGGTATCTCTGGAATGATCCGATTATAGCAGCCGCAACCCTAAAAGAGAAATCTTTTGTTAAGGTTCAAGGTATTATAAAAACGGTAAATGATTCTCTGATTATCAATGTAGAAAAAATAAGGATAGCAAATCGGAAAGAATTTGACATACGGGATTTTATGGAAGTCGTTCCCGGTGGAATAGACCTTTGGCACAAGAAACTGCTTGAATCAATAGAAACAATTAAGGATATAACCTGTAGGAAAGTCATAGACTCTTTTCTAAAGGATGACGGTTTTCTTGAGCAATTCATAACATCCCCTGCAGGAGTCTCGGTACACCATAACTATGTTGGAGGCTTACTTGAACATACCACTAATACAATGATACAGGCATCATTTATTGCAAATAGACATACGGGACTTATAAATCATGATTTATTACTTACAGGTGCATTTTTGCATGATATTGGAAAAACTCGAGAGATTTATTGGGAGATAGCACGGGAATATACAACTGAAGGAAAGCTTTTGGGACATATTACCATAGGTATCTTAATGCTTGAGGAGAAATTATCTGGGAATAAAGATATCTCCGATGAAATTGCAGTGCTTTTAAGACATATGATTTTATCTCATCATGGAGACTTAGAATATGGAAGCCCTGTAAGACCAGCTACTCCAGAGGCAATTGCACTTCATCATATAGAAAATACTGATGCCAAGATAAACCATCTATATTGTCATCTTAAAAATTCTAATCCTGACGATCTGTGGAGCAGGTATGACAAGTTTTTAAATACTGAGATATATCAGGGTAAATTCTCAAACCCGATTATAAAAGAAATAAATAGTGAAATAAAAAGAGTGGCTGCATAAGGCAGAGTAAATATGTCAATTGAGTATCAAAATTGATATTTATCACTTTAAAAACAGAAAGGAGATAAGAGGTAACAATGAAAATATGTAAAAAGCAGAAACCTATATGCGAAATCATTCCCGAAGAGATTAAAAAAGCACTGGATTTGATTATAGAGATAATAATTGCAGATATTCAAGCAAAAAACAAAGAGAAAAATAAGGAGCCGTTATCATGAAACAAAACACAAATATTAACGAAGGGCAAGTAGCTTTTAATTGTGCCATTTATGCCCGCTACAGTTCTAATTTACAGAAGGAAAAATCTATAGAGGATCAAATACGAACATGTAGACAATACGCTGAACAAAGAGGATGGCATGTTTTAGATGAGCATATATATTTTGACAAGGCAATTTCAGGGAGTGGAATAAATTTGAGAGAGGGGATACAAAGGTTGATGGAAATTGCTATGAGTAAGTATCCCCCTTTTCAGTATATTCTTGTGGATGACACATCAAGGGTGGCAAGAAACATTATTGATGCCTTAAAGATGTTTGCTGAATTGAGTTTTAATAATGTATATGCATATTATGTTTCTCAGGGCATAGATACAAGCGAGGAAAATGCTGAAGAACTTATAACCCTTCACGGGTTAATGGATGCCCGTTATTTGAAAGAATTAGCAAAAAGAACACATCGCGGCTTAGCTGGACAGGTTTTGAAAGGATTTAGTGGGGGTGGCAGACGATATGGTTATAAATCAGAACCTATCTATAGCACAAAGATTGATATTTATGGCAATCCAATACCTGAAGGATACAAAATTAAAATTCATCTACCCGAAGCAGAGGTTATCACCAGGATATTCCGTATGTTTGGAGAAGAAAGACTGAGTGCAAAGAAAATAGTATCTATTCTTAATTCAGAGATTAAAAAAGGTCAATTACCAAAACCCCCAAGAGGTGAGTATTGGTCTGTAAGCACTGTATTGGGAAGCAAAGCCAATTACAAAGGAATACTAAACAATGAAATGTATATAGGTAAATATATTTGGAATAGAACAACTTCAAAAAGAAATCCAAGGACGAATAAAAGAATTTCTGTTTTTAACCCATCAATAAAGTGGGTTGAAATTGATATTCCTGATTTGAGAATAATTGACGATGACCTCTGGAATAAAGTTAAGAAAAGGCAAAAAGAGATTACTAAAATAACAAACAGTAAATATACCCATGGGAAGCAATTATATTCAAGAAATCTTCTAACAGGGATAACGAAGTGTGGTGAGTGTGGCGGTAATATGGTAATCGTTAGTGGTGGGAAATATGCAAAATATGGATGCAGTAATAATTGGAATAAAGGCGATGCAGTTTGCACTAACAACTTAAAGATTGATAAGTTCACTCTTGAGGAGCGTGTAATATCTGAGGTAAAAGATGTTTTTGCAAGCAGGACCTGTGTTGATTATATAACTATGGAGGCAAACTATAAAATACAAGAAATATATAAACAGAAAAATTCTAATTCAAAAAAGACGATGCTGGAAGAAGAAATGAGGAGAGTGGATAAGGAGTTGGAAAATATAGTTACAGCAATAAAGATGGGAATGCTTACGGAAACAGTAAAGGAACTATTGAATAAAACAGAAGGACGAAAAAAAGAGGTGTTAAAAGAAATAGAGGAGTTATTAATACCAGAAAATAAACAACAGAAACTTGTTGCGCATCCGAACCTAATCAAAAATTATTTAAAGAATCTTCTGAATACTTTGAATCGTCAACCTATACTTGGAAGGGCAGTCCTCAGTGAATTAATAGATACGGTTAAAATTATGCCGCTTTCTTCTACCTATGAGTTTGAGGTATTGAAAAAGGAATATAGCATGCTTAAAGCAGGATAAGGGAGGCGCCATGACCCCAGAAGAAGAACTATTAACAGCATTATTTGGCAGAAAGATATTCATAGAATATGACAAAGAGGATGACTTGGCGCCACTCCTGACACTTTCATCAGACAAATATCTTGATATCCTCAAAGCATACAAAGATTATCAGCCACCCAGCATAGAAGAGCAGTTTCTAAAAGAGGCATTCAATAAAGACCCAGAGAAATTAGTCACAACACTCATAAGATTTCCCACATACAAACACCTTCTTTCACAGAAGGCGCTCTTTTCAGTCCTTGACGGCTGGAAGATAATAACAGGTGCAATAGTAGATTATCGCAGCAGGAGAAGACCCCTTGAACACATGACCTATGATGTAGACTACGGTGTAACAGAAGATACCATAAAAGAAGGGTCTCTCATACTGGAAGGGACTGATAGACAGAGACTCGTTGTCCGATTTAACTTCATAGAGCAGAGAAGAAGGGAAACCAAGGTCTGATATATTCCTGACATGCGAAAAAGAAAAGAAGAAATGGCTGGAGGAATTGGAAGATAAGATAAACGACTGGATTGAAAACAATAACTACTTGAAAGGCAAAAAACTAAAACCTGGTGCCAAATTCCTTGAGGTAAAAAAGAAATATACATGGGATGACATAATACTCCCTGAAGATATAAAAGAGGATATAAAAAGGAATATAAAGGATTACTTTGAATTGAGGGAAATATACAAAAAGAATAACCTCCCATTTAAAAGGGGGATGATATGCTATGGGCAGCCGGGAACAGGAAAGACCCTTCTTGGAAAGATTCTTGCCTCCCAGATAGAATCAACCTTTATATGGGTAACACCATCAGATGTTGAGATACCAAGGGATGTATCAGATATATTTAAAATGGCAAGAGATTTATCACCGACAATACTATTTTTTGAAGACCTTGATTTTTATGCATCAATAAGAGAAGGTAACGATAAATCTGGAGTGCTTGGAGAGTTCCTTGCCCAGATGGATGGATTTATAGAAAATGAGGATATATTTATAATAGCAACGACTAATGACATAAAGGTAATTGAACCGGCATTAAAGGACAGACCAAGCAGATTTGACAGCCTTATAAGATTTAAACCGATGAAAGAAGACTTAAGGGCAAGGATGATAAAACGATTACTAAAAGATTACATCACGAAAGAAGACCCTGAAACCATTGCCAATGAAACAGCAAAACTCTTAAAAAACATGACAGGTGCAGAATTAAATGAATTCTTCATATCAGTAATTAAGACTGCAATAGAAGAAAGGAGTATTGACTCAAGTAAAAAGGTAATCCTATCCCTTGAGATATTTAAAAAAGCTATAGATAAGATAGGGACAACTAAAAACAGATTGATGGGTTTTGGGAATTGATAAATTGGAGGCTAAAAAAATGAAAGATAAAAACAAAGAACAATATACAAATGCCGAGCTTAAAAAGATGGGTATAAAACTCCATATAGACAGTATCAATCTATCCTTAATAAACAAGAAGAAATAAAGGAAAATATAGTAAATGAGGAGTAACATAAGATTAAAGAAATTATTTCGTTAATTTATATCTTATTGCAGTGGTATCCACCTATTGATTATAACATCCCATCTCTTACCTGACTTGTGTGCGATCTCTTTACCATATCACTCCTCCTCGATATACCTTGTAACGTTGATATTCCTTCCAAAGAGTAGAGACCCAAGAGGGGTCATTCCATCAGCGGTCTTGGACGTTGAGTGCTCCAAATAGCATTTTTCACCCCTCCTGCTCTGCTCTTTCATCACCTTTGAAATTATGTAAGACTGTTCGAGATTGACATCCTTCGCCGCATCTATTTCGTCGTTTGGAGCATATCTTCCGCAGAAATAACCATATGCAGCTAAACCCCCGATAATCGCTAGGGCACCACCGCCGGTTATTCCGAATGCCGCGGCTGTAAGGTATCCACCTACACCACCTATGAATGATGCAACCCTTCCGTAAGGGCTGCGCACTTTTACCCTGTGTTTCATATCATATCCTCCTTATTTTCTCCATCCTCCCCTTGATGACGAACTTACTATAACGCTGGTCCCAAAGACTGGTAAGAGCTTGGAGTGCTCCGGTTCTATAGTAGTTACTGTGTCGAGGTAGAAGTCCTTGTCCTCCGCCTTCCTCGTCTGTATCAATGCAACAACTTCATGGGAATGCGATGAGGCCGCAGAGCTAAGCGCCCCATAGATTTCAGTATTTCTTGTAATGGCGCGTTCACTCTGGAACTGTTCCCGCAGGAGATTGTATGCGAGTTCTGGCTTCATGGAAACCAGAACTGCCTCCGCAGAAGGCGAAAATACCGTTGCGAGAGGATTCATATAGGGAACGATTTCAAAGTCTTTTTTCCATTTCATTGGTATTCCTCCTTTCTTTTCAGAGTTTGGCGTAGGCACATCTTTTTGCCTCGTCATTACCTCCATAAATTCATTCTTCACAATTTGAGGTTATATTAGCTTAACAGTAATTAAAATCCCAAAAATATCATTAAAATATACTTGAAATACATCCATATCAGGATATTTTTTAATAAAGATTACTGATCGTATATTTTACGCTATTACAATTTCTAACAAATGGGATAGTGGCAGGCTCTTTGGTAGCAATAGTGGCTATTGAATTCTGGTTTATTTGTAGAGCCTCCAACCTCTTCCATATCGCTCATGACGCAATCTATAAAACTTCAGTGCATGTTTTTTACAGCCTCTATGCCTAATTGCTATTGTCTTTTAGCCTTGCCTTGATTTTCTCTGCTGGATTGTATCTTTGTTGTTGCAGTTATTATAGGAGGGATAAAAATACTGGAGGGTAAGAGATTGTGAAAGGAACATTAAGCGGTATAGGGACTGCGGTATGATGCAGCGGTGGCTTGCATCTGTATTGCTGTATTGCGAGAATGGTTTCCAAAGAGGTGAAGGATTTGCTATGAGTACGGCGGTGTTTACGAACATCGAGAGCAAGCAGGCTAATGAAGAGACTTTGAAGATTGCTGCTTTGGAGAAAAAAGGAGTGACACTAATTCTATTTCAACTATTTCAACTATAAACTTGACAACCTCATTACTTATGTATGTATTTAATACTATTATTAGTGATTCAATCTTCTCATGGGTATCATCCTCAACAACTATATCAATTAATGCCTTATGAAGAAGCTTTTTGGCTTCAACTAAATTATTCATTTTAATCAAAACATTCACAGATTTTGATAAATTTTCTACATAGAATGGAAGATAAAAACCATTGCCAGTCCTGAATCTTTCAATATGTTCAAGGGCATGTTTTAACGCTTTAGCTGATTGCAAATCTTCACCAATTGAAAGGTATATATCAGCCATTTCTATAAGTAATTCTGCCTTCATATTATCCCAATCATAATCCTTCATAATTTTAGTTAACTCTTTAAGGGATTCTAATGCAACATCTTTTCTGTTTTTTTGGATGGCAATATTTGCAATTTTCATATAAGGGCAATTTATTAGTATAAACTTCTCAGAGATTTTATTTACCTCCCTAATTTCGTTAAATGCCTTTCCCCATTCATCAAGCTCTGCGTAGGTTATAGCAATATCTTCATTTTTTTCTTGAGGCCATTGCATGTGAATATCATTTAAAAGTTGATAGGCTTTATCTCTTAAACCAATACCTGCATAACTTTTAGCCATATATGATAAAGCATTGGGTCTTGGGTTGCTTATACCTAATATTTCACCGTCAGTAAAATATGAAGGAACAATCTTATCTGTAATTTCTTCTGCCCTATCCTGCAATCCCATATCACAATAAATCTCAACTATTTTTAAAAGCAAATCTTTATCTTTTGATGGTAAATACCCTTCTGGCGTTGCCTTTAATAAATTATCGAGTATATGTAATGCCTTCTGTTTTTCTCCATTTTCATGGAGCATCCTTGCCATACTGATTATTTCATCAGAGGGGTATATCTTAGCTTCGCTATTTGCAAAATCAAAAATCATAGAAATAATTTTCAAAGCTTTCCTTTTTTCTCCAATCTTGTAATAATTCCTGACAACCTCTACTAATATTTCGCAGGCGGCATTTGGATTATATGGTTTACCCTTATCAGAATTGAGTTTTTGGGCTGTTTTAATGCTTTCTACCAATATATTAAGAGCATCTGGAGTATAACCATATTTTATATATAAGCTTGCCAATTCAGTTAATTCTGTGCCCCTTGTGTATAAATCATCATTCTTTTGAATTATGTTATGAACATATTTAAGAAATTTATCCGGATTTTTCATAAGCATAATTGATACTCATTTATGTTTGCAGTTCCCAAATCTATAGCGAAGTCTTTTGAGAAAAAACTTCCCGTCTCGTCCTCCTCGTTACCTCCCTACACTAATTCTTCGGAATGTAAAAGCATATTAGCTTAACAGTAATTAAAATCAAAAAATATCATTAAAATATCCTTTTTGAAATACATCTATATCGGGATATTTTTAGGATATTTTTTATTTAAGATTACTGATAGTATATATTATGCTATTACAATTTCTAACAAATGGGATAGTGTCAGGTTCTCTAATTGCCATTATGGCAATAGGTTTCTGGTTTATTTATAGGGCCACCGGTCTTTTTCATATAGCTCATGGTGCGGTTTATACGGCATCTGCATATATCTTTTATAGCTTTAAAGAAATTCCGCTTTTATTGTCATTCCCTATTTCAATAATTGCAGGTGCCATTATTGGTCTGACTATGTATTTTTTAGTTTATATGCCTCTTGAAAAGAGGAGCGGCTCATCAGAAATAAAATTTATCAGCTCACTGGCTATCTATATATTCGTGGTAAATATAATTGCCCTGATTTATGGTAATGAAACAAAGATACTCTCTCAGGGACTGAGTCAAAGTATAATTTTAGGCAATGTTATTCTTACAGAGATACAGATTTATCAATTTCTATCTCTTCTGATACTTTTCATCTTTTCTTACCTATTTGTCCAATGGACAAGGGCAGGAAGGGCTATCAGGGCGATAGGTGACAACCCTATCTTATTCAAGGCAATAGGGCTTAATGAAAGGCAGGTAAAGATAATGGTATTTTCCATCGGGTCTGCAATTGCAGCAGTGTCTTCAATACTTACAGGATTGGATGTTGGAATTGACCCACACATAGGGATGTTTGCACTACTTAATGCCGTAGTTGCCGTCATTATCGGCGGCATAAAAAGGCTTGAAGGTGTCGTTCTGGGTGCATTTCTTATTGGTATAATACAAAACCTTGTAATCTGGAGATTTTCAGCGAGGTGGGAATCTGCAGTTACTTTCCTGATTCTTGCAATAGTCCTTCTCTATAAATCAGGAGGATTATTTGTGATAAAGAGGAGAGTTGAGGAGATATGAATTACCTTCTTCATATTTTTATAATGATAACTATATACACGATTCTTTCACTCTCTTTGAATCTGCCAGTAGGTTTTACAGGTCTTATAAGCCTTGCACAGGCTGCATTTTATGGTATAGGTGCATACACAATGACACTTATCATGATGAATTTAGGAATCAACTTCTTTGCCTCTATGGTTATTGCAATTATCTTTTCAGCTATTCTATCACTTCTTGTGTCCTATCCATCTATCAGGCTAAAAGGAGATTATTTTATCCTTGCGTCCTTAGCCTTTCAGATAATTATCTTTACAATTTTATATAATTGGATTGACATAACAAGAGGTCCCTATGGAATCCCTGGCATACCGAGACCAGAGATTTTAGGGATAAGGTTTGACAATCTTCATAAATTTTTTGCCCTTTCAGGAGGGATAACTATTATAGTCTTCTTAATTACAAAAAGACTCTATTCTTCTTCCTTCGGACTTGTGCTTAAGGCAATAAGGGAGGATGAACTATCAGCTACTTCCATTGGTAAAGATGTGAAAAGATTTAAAATACTCGCCTTTGCCATAAGCAGTGGTTTAGCTGCAATTGCCGGTTCTTTATATGCCTCATATGTAACATACATAGACCCGACAAGCTTTAATCTTGATGAATCTATATTTATACTATCAATTGTAATAGTTGGCGGTTCAGGGAATTTGAAAGGACCCCTTGCAGGCACTTTTCTGATGATTCTCTTACCGGAGGCTCTCAGGTTTATCGGGATTCCTGATAGTGTAGCTCCAAATGTCAGACAAATCGTATATGCACTTGTTCTAATACTCCTTATGAGATTCAGACCACAGGGTTTAGCAGGGGAGTATAAATTTGTGTGATATGTTAATATTAGAAGGGATTACAAAAAATTTTGATGGAGTTAAGGCAATAGAGAGTCTTGACCTGAAAATAGAAGCAGGGAAGATTTCCGCAATAATCGGTCCAAATGGCGCTGGTAAGACTACACTATTCAATCTTATATGCGGCTATCTATACCCGAATAAAGGCAGAATATTTTATAAAGGTGAAGATATTACAATTTTAGCCCCGTGTAAAAGGGCATTATCAGGAATTGGAAGACTCTTTCAGGATATAAGGGTTTTTAAAAAGCTCACACTCCTTGAAAACCTGCTTGTTACATTTAATGACAGCTCTGAAAATCCTTTCAAGGCAGTATTTGGAAAAAGGGATGGAAGAGAGAAAGAGAAGATTGAAACTGCTATAAAATGGCTTGAGTTTGCAGGGCTTGCTGATAAGAAAAATAGCCTTGCAGAGAATCTCTCATGGGGTCAGCAGAAGCTTCTTTGCCTTGCAAGACTCTTATGCGGAGATTTTGAGCTTCTCCTTATAGATGAGCCTGTAAGCGGAGTCAATCCCGATATGGCAGATGTCATTCTAAAAAAATTAAAGGAACTTAAAAGTTTTGGTAAGACAATTATTGTTGTGGAACATGATATGCCAGCAGTAGAAAAAATTTCTGATTATATTTATTTTATGGATTCTGGTAAAATTATGGCGTCTGGTCTGGCAGAAGAGATTCTCAATAATCAGGAGATTATGGGAACATATATAGGGATTTAAAATGTTGCTTGAGCTGTCAAACATACATGCCGGTTATAACAGCAGGGAAATCCTGACAGGAATCACTATGGGGATTAATTCATGTGAGATAGTTGCCCTTATTGGTCCTAATGGTGCAGGCAAATCAACTATCCTTAAAGTTGCATCGGGATTTATCTATCCAAAAGATGGTAGGATTACCTTTGAGGGGATAGATATTGCCACTTTGGAGACTAATAGAAGGATGTCTATGGGTATAGGGTATTTTCTTCAGGGCGGAGAGGTATTTTCAGATATGAGTGTATATGAAAACATTGAGATGGGAGGGGCAAATCTCAAAAAACCTTTGTTTAAAGAAAGGATTGATGAAACTTTAAAGCTCTTTCCTTTCCTCAAAAACAAACTCAATAAAAGGGCAGGGCTTTTATCAGGGGGCGAAAGACAGATGCTTGCCCTTGGAATGATAATATTGAACAGGCCTAAATTACTTCTGCTTGACGAACCCTCAGCAGGTCTTGCCCCAGGGCTTGTAAAAGGGATTATGGAGAAGATAGTGGAAATCAACAAGACCTATGGGACTGCGATTTTACTTGTGGAGCAAAAGATAAAAGAGGCTTTGAAAATAGCCCAAAGGGGTTATATACTAAGGAACGGACAGGTTGCCCTTGAAGGGACATCTGAAGATATAATGGAGGCAATAAGTAAAAAAGGGCAGTCTGTAAATGCCTCAGAGTGGAGGTCAAATGAAAAAGAGCGAGATTATAGATGAAATAAATAAAATAAGAGACCAACTTATCAAAAAATATAAGCCTGAAAAGATTATTCTTTTCGGCTCAGTCATATGGGGAGATAAAGATATAAGTGATGTTGATTTTTTAATTATCAAATCTGATACTCCCTATTATGGAATAGACCGTATGAGAGAACTTGACAGAATTATTGAGCGAAACATAGCAGTGGATATGCTCGTTTACAGACCTGAAGAAGTAGATGAGAGACTGAATATGGGCGACCCATTTTTAAAAAAATAATCAAAGAAGGCAAGGTCCTTTATGGTTGACAGACGATTGATAGAGGAATGGATTAAAAGGGTTTAAGATGAGTTTGTCACCCTGCCCTGAACCCTGGCCTGGCGCCAGGCCAGGCTTGATTTAGGGTATTTCAGGATCTCATAACTCTATGAGGGGGGAAAGAAAATGAAATATTTTAGAGGGCTTTTATCAGGGGGATAAAGGCAGATGCTTGCCCTCAGTATGATAATGCTTAATAGACCAAAACTTTTATTGCTTGACGAACCATCAGCAGGTCTTGCCCCTGGGCTTGTGAAAGGGATTATCGAAAAGATTGTTGAGATAAACAAGACCTATGGAACCGCTATTATACTTGTAGAACAAAAAATAAAAGAGGCTTTGAGCATAGCACATAGGAGTTATCATTTTAAAAACTGACAGGTTGTTTTTGAAGCTATGGGTAGAAAGCACGACAATCTCAAACTTTAATTGAGTAATTCCCGAATTCCCTTATAGGGAACACGGAGAGGAAATTTCATAAAGGAGGAGTTTATGAGAAAAATATTAACAATACTTTTTTCAGTTATTACTTTGATTTATGTTTTTGGATGCAGTAAGGAAAAGCAATCCCAAATTGATATCGGTGCAGCTTTATTGCTTACAGGTGATAATGCTTTATGGGGTCAAAATGCCAAGAAAGCAATTGATTTATTAGTTGAGGAGACAAATAACACAGGGGGTATACATGGTAAAAAAATACGCGTTATTTATGAGGATACAAAAGGTGATCCTAAAACTTCTATAGCAGCTTTTAATAAACTAACTGAGGTTGATAAAGTTCCAGTTGTTATGGGAGATATGTTATCATCAACGACACTTGCTATGGCATCACTTTCAGATGAAAAAAAAGTTCCATTAATTGGAATTAGTTGCTCATCTCCAGCAGTTACCCAGGCTGGACCATATATTTATAGAGTATGGCCAAGTGATCTCTATGAAGGAGAAGTTGCGGCGACATGGGCTTATAATAAAGGTTATAAAAATATCTCCATCGTTTACCTTAATAATGATTATGGGGATGGTTTGAGGAATGTTTTTAAATCAAAATTTATATCTCTTGGAGGAAAACTTTTAGACGAGGAGACTTTCACTGATCAGGATAAGGATTTTAGAAGTATTGCTATAAAAATTAAGAATAAAAATCCAGATATTATTTATATTGTTGGATATTATGAGAATACAGCATTTATTGTAAAACAGTTTCGAGAAATGGAAATTAAATCGCTGCTTTTAGGAACCAGTTCTTCAGTTCATCAAAGACTTATTGAGATTGCTGGGAAATCGGCAGAAGGATTTTTATCTGCTTTAGTAAATGATTTTGACTTAGAAAATTTAAATATAGAACAAAAGTCTTTCTTGAAAAAATTCAGAGAAAAGTATGGGGCTGATCCGGATTGGGCTTCTACACATGGTGGCGATGCGTTTCTGGTTGTTAAATCATGTTTGTTGAGTGGATCAATGACTGGAGAAGAAATAAAAACTTGTATAGACACCCAGAAAGAATTTAGAGGAATAAATCTTGGTATTATTTTTGATAAGAATGGAGATATAACAAGTAAGCCAATTGTTATCAAGGAAGTAGTAAATGGTAAATTTATTTCAAAAAGGTAAAATAATTTTCAACTGAAATATCTGCAATTATGTCAAGGTTGATATATTGAAATTAAGGAAATATAACATTTGGATATATTAGATAGTATGGGAAGTAAAATAGGGAATACACCATTGTTAGAAGTTACAAATATAAAGATTCCGAATGGCAATAGGATATTTTACAAAGAAGAGTTTCTGATAGGATTTATTTTTCTCTATTTAAGGAGTTAGAATTAAATAAAAAAATAATTAGAGGTAAAACTCCGCTTATTGAGGTTTCAAGTGGAAACGCTGGCGCCTCTTTTGCATGGTTTTGTAAAAAACTTGAATATCCATGTACAGTGATCCTTCCACAAAGAATACCAGAATTATTCATAGATAATATCCTTCGTATTAATCCAGAAGCTAAAATTATAATTTCAGAATTAAATTCCTATATCCATGGTGCAATAAAAACTCTCAGAAAAAAACTATCTGAAAATAGGAATCTTTTTTGTGTAAATCATTCTCATTGGGATATAACAATTTCCGCTACAGAACAAATTGCGATTGAAGCTTCACAACAGATGGAAAACCATGGAATTAAAAAAATAGATTACTATATTGCTGCTTGTGGTAATGGATCCACAATAGTCGGTCCAGGACACTATCTCAAGAAACGATATGGGACGAAAGTTATTATTTTTGAAACAGCTAATGCCCCCGTTGCATACCATATTTTACATCCGGAAGAACAATTATCCTTTAATTATCATTCTCTTTTTGGCACTGGGGCTTGGGGGGTATATTTTCCTTTTCTACAAGATCAAAAATATGGATTTAGCTCTTTAATTGATGAAGATATTCGTATAACCGAAGAAGATATTCAAAGTTCTTGGAAATTAGCTGAGGAAATTAAGGTTAAAGTTGGCAGTACATCGCTTGTTGCATTATCCGTAGCTATTAGAACGGCATGCAGTATTAATGGCAAAAACATATTGATATTGTTTTATGATAAAGGTGATAAGTATGGACAAACTAAAATTTGAAAACTTTTTACATGATATAAATGTTTGGGCAGTTACTAATCGTTGGTATCTACCAACGGATACAAATTTATACGATACAATTTTAAAAAAAGATATTTATGCTGTTTTAAAACAATGGGAAAAAGTCTTCGTAAAAATGCAATGGCAATTTATGTTTTTTATAGTTTACGATAGTTTAAATAGATTATGGAATCCAAAGACAATGTTCCTTTATGGGGAAGCTATGAAAAAAAATATTCTAGCTTATTTGTGGCATGAACAATATATTTTGGTTCCTAATACCAGTGTTTCTATACCGGGAACGGTTAATCAAATCTATTCTATTAATAGAAGTCCATGTATGATTCTTAGTTTTGGTCTGGGTAACGACTTTGACATAAAATCATCAGAAATTTCGGAGGAAAATAAAATAAGGCGGGTGCATATAACCTTAAGTAATTTAATGGGAGATAGCTTAATAAACTTAAAAATTGCTGATAGCCTTGATGCTTGTGTTGATTTTTCAAAGAATAATGACCGTGAAAATATTATTGAAATTAATAAGTATAAAGGTAGGAAAGAAACCGGTTTACTTGCATTTAAAATAGAAAATGAATTTTTGTATAGTATCGTTGCCAAAATAAATCCACAGGCCAGTATCAATTCGGATGAAAAACTTTTGAAAGAATTGTCGTGGACTTTGGAGAATATTGCTTTTCTTTTAAGACAGGCTAAAAATTGTGATGAATCGATAACTATCGAGAAATTAAGACTTGTTTATTATATTTCATCACCGCAAACAAACATATCTGATGTAAATATTTCTAATAATGGTGGTTGCATTGTTATACAAGATGCTACGGGTAATTTACCCGAATTAGATGAGCAAATTTTTATTACAACATCATTGCTTATAGAGAAAATATCTGGAATTCAGAAAACATATTTTCAAAATAAACAATTGAAGCAGGAAAGAGAGTTCTCCCATCTGTTATATGAATTTCCCCATATCATAGGGAACTATGTATCGAGAGATATCAAAGTGGCATTGGATTTGGATGATAAGGAGACGCCAAAAAAGTGGGCTCTATTTATGGGGAATATAGGAACATATATGAGTAGTGTTCTTAATACCAAAGACCCCTCTAGAAAAAAATATAGACTTAAAGAATTTGTAGAAATGTTCAGAGATATGCCTTTAAGACTTACTGCGGATACAACAATAAATGATATTACTTCTTATAATAATGAATTAAAAAAGTGGAAAGACATGTTTGCTGATAATATTTCGATAGGTGAATCCTTAGAAATCTATTTACCTCACGGTGTATTGGAGATTATTTTTTCCAATTTATTATCCAATACCAAAAAATGTAATAAAGATAGGACTCCTAAAGTTTATATATCTGCGGAGCAAATTGATGATGGATGTATTACTATTATCTACAAAGAAGATCAAGGTAAAGGATTTGATTTAGAAACAATAAAGAATATTAAAAGATGGGCAACTGAGGGACCATCAGAGGAAGAACAAAAGAAAATACCACCACCAGGATTTGGTTATCGCTCCATTTATAAAGCTGTGGTTGAAGTTAGCGAAGGAAGAATGGAAATAATAATAGAAGATAATGGGAAAAAAATAGATATACTCGGTACTAATGATATAACTAAAATAAGCGGTAAATTCTATCCTATCCACCGATTTACATTTTTAGAGATTAAGTCTATATTTTCTATCGAAGATATAAACAATGGTGCATCCGCGTTTGATTAATAAAAGTAATACTAAAGAGAAATTAAATGCTTAAAAAAATATTAATATTTGATGGCTCAGACTTTCGGAACGATTTGATAAAAGTTATTGAAAACTATTCGAATCTAAATATCGACTACGATGCAATCCCTAATGAGGAGATAACGACAGATAAAATTAAAACTTTCATTAAGAATAATGTAACAAGTGATAAATATGCTATGATTTTCTGCCATTTGCGCTGGTTTTCAGAGAACATTGAATCGTTAGATAACCTAAAAAAATCTGATTGGTTTCAGCCAATATTTAAAATTACGAATAGAATAGGGGTATCCAATGGAAGCAATTTTAGAAAGGAGGCCGAAAAACTTAAGCTTTTTAATCCTCCCTGTTACTCACACGAAGAGGCAGCCCAATATCTTAGGAGGGTATTAAATGAACGTTCAGAAAGACAAAAAAATAAAAAATGATGATGAGTTGGAATTAGATGAACTGGAATTAATAGCCGCGGAAATACACTTAAATGACTATTTTAAAAAAAGGGTTATACCTCCTCTCCTCCATCTCTTCCTCCCCCTCGACATAGATATGCAGGCGTTGAAAATGATTAAAAACAACACAGAGAAAGCGCAAAAATATAGAGAAGAAATGTTTCAAACTCGAAGTAGTGATAAACATTATCGCCAGAAACTCTATGACCTTTGGTATCTTCTTGGAGAAAAAGGAGACGGCACTTTGAAACCTTCACCCGAAGCCTATAAACTTATTCCAATAGGAGATTTGAAAGGAAAAAATACCCTTCGCAGACTTGCCGGTCTTGATAATAAAAATCCAAAAGAATCCCCCATCTACAAATTCCTTGAATATCTTGATACTGTAATGAAGGACAATAAAAGTATTGCTAATGAAATAACCTATCTCCTTAAACCTTTTAACGAAAATAATATAAAATCCTTCTACGACTGGTATCGTGCACTTGATGAATGCCTGAAAGATAAAAAGACTGAAATATGAAATAAGGACTGCATCTATGCCTGAAAAGAGCCTTTTAGTTTTCTTTACATATACGGAACTTGCCGGCGTTTTTAAAAGAGCATTGCGATTCTTTGCGGACGAGAGCAATATGATCGCGAAAAACAGTTGTATGGGAAAATCAGAAGCTACAAGGTATCGCTTGGAAAAGCATTGTTTTAGGATAATTCAAGGATTGTTTTGTTTGTAAGGTTATAGTAATAATGAGTGCATAATATTAGCGATATTCTTTCGTATTACCATTCCCGATTATTTTCAGGGGATACATGCTGCTGCAACGTTGGATACCGGACCAAGTATCTGGGACGACAGAAAACATGATTGGCTGAATATTTACTTTTTTATGAATAGAGAACTTTTTCGTAAAATAGAGTTCTTCTTCAAGAACGGAATTCACTGGTCCGTTCTGCTTATCCTTATTGCTACTATTATATGGGGTCTTTTCCCTATCGGATATGCCTATCTCCCTACACCTCTTTTAGATTCTACAACAGGAGAGCCTTCTGTTTCTCAGGAGCATTCATATCTTATCCTTTCTATTCGATGTATATCGGCAGTGTTTACCCTGTCTTTTATTGCATTGTTTCTACTGGCAAAATTAGATTCCAGGAGCACAGGTCTTTCATTTAGATTTATCCGCGATAACCTTTTCTATTATTTGGCAATGGCAATCCTTTTTTGTATTGCCCGCGTGTTTGAGGCTGTAGTTTTTGAGATGAAAAATTTCATTACCTTTGCGATTATTTTTCCTGTTGCTTTGGCGCCATTAACGGAAATAATTCTGTTGCGATGGATTATTTATCCGGTGTTTCAATTACTTTTTAAGACTAATCAATCGGTTAAAACGATAATAAGTGAATTGCAGGCACAGACTGATGAGCCATCAAATCCTTTTGTATGGATTCGCCATTCTTTATTAGCATTGGTAATTTTGTTTTTTTTACTTGCCAAATTAGGTGAAAAGATATTTGAGATATGGAATGACAGCGTGATGGCTTTGTTTTATGTATGTCTTGCCGCAACAACCCTTGCGTTATATTTCAATATGATCGGACTTGTAGGCAAGAATTATCTGAGATATTTAAACGATAAAAATGAAAAATCGGAATCTAATGACTCACGCGTTAAGTTGTTTCATTCAAGTCTGGAGTATATTTTAATTTTCAGTTTGTCTTCGCTGATATTCATAGGTTTCTATTTGTTGAAAACAGCCATGCCTTTGGAAGAAAATATTAAATTTATTAAAAAACTGTTTGACCCGGATGATATGTGGAAAACTTTATTTTCTATTGTATTTATCTTTGGGATAGGCGGTACGGCTATTGCTTATTTCATTGAGAAATTTGCTGTTCTGAAATACGATGAATATGCCGAAAAAGAACATGTTCCTATAACCGGCTCGTCGTGGGCGGTTCTTGCAACCGCCATAGATCCGATTGTTGCGATAATACTGGTTGTCGTGTTTGGGACATGGTTAAACACAACCTATGGTTTCAAATTTGAAAAGGTAGAAAAGGCTTCACTTGCATATATTCCCCTTCTGTTAATGCTGATAATCTTATTTGCAAGGTTTCTGGAAACGGTAAGATATTTTTTTAATGCAAAATTAAAAATGATTATCAGGCGAGTAATGAGGGAAGCCCCTATTTCGGATAAGTCGTTGACGGAACTTGCGCTTGCTGTCTATTCCGAATACAGGACAGCAATTATCGCAGCCTATAATACCCGTTCAAGAGATAAATCGGATAGGATTAGACCTATCGCAGCGCCCTCTCATATTATTAGTTCTGCATTACATAATAATTTTATATATGCTATTTGTAGTGTTTATAAAATTGATAAAGGTAAATTGTTTTTCGGGGATGATAATATCTTAAAAGATCTTTTATGGCAGAAATTATGTTCACGGGTGGAGGGAGATAACAAGGTCAAGATTTTAAATCTTGAAGAAATATCTCGGGCTCAAGCAAAACAAATCTCTGAAGTATATAAAGAAGTTGGCAAATGTGCTGACGATGACTTTCTTTTCGCCATATATGGCGCTTCAAAGAATGATATGGATGGTAGTGTGAATGAGCTTCTAAACAAGATTGATGGCATTATCAATATGGAATTTAACAAAAACACTATTTGTTGCATTAGTGCAGATTCTGACAATAACTGGCGTCCTACGTGGTTTACAGAATTTATTAAATTTAGTAACGATATTCCATCTGATAATTTTAATTTGATTATGATAGATGAAAAAGCTAATGACAAGATTAAAATGGAGGGAATGAAAGCCCCATTAAATCAGAAGGTTTTATTTTTCAGAAAGGACTTAACATTGAAGAGCCATCTGGAAGAAGGGGAAGAATACGATATTGTGATACATTCTGGTTTACAACCTGAGTCTTTCAAGGAACAGTGTATTGTGAAAATGTTAGATAACTTAAAACTACAGTATGAGCCCCCGCATATATTGATTATAGAAGATATTAAAGAAGATTACGAGAAGACCAAGAGTGCAATTACATCATTCATTCCCAAAGCTGACATATCCTCTCTGTATGAATTTCAGCATAAAAACTTGCAGAATAGCTTAAATAAAGAAAAAGTATTACAGGATATTACAGAAAAGATGAAAGATAAAAATATAATACTGGTGGATATTCAACTCAACACTGGTATATGGGCGACAGCAAACCACGACAAAACGTATATGGGAATTGATATTTATAAAGATTTAAAGGTGTTTCCTAATATCGGTTTATTTATAAATTCGGGTTTATCTGACAGTAATATCCCTGATTTAGATGGCATCGGTAAAGATCGTGTTGTTTACAAGGGGAGAGATGATAGACCAGATGGTCCATTGGAAATAAAATATAAATTGTGCGACTTTATTATCAAAAACGGAAAAGATTCTGTTTTTGATAAGGCGCTTCTGCAATATTATGCAAAGAATCAGGGTGAATTGAGCGAATACAAAAAGTTGGCGTTTGTAGATATATTTGGCAGGGCTATCTATCTTTATGGAGATATAGAAAAGACTTTTAAAAATCTTGAGGGTATAATCTGCAATTTTGAGGAATCGGTTGCTACAGAATGGGAAAAAATATTCAGTGCAAAGGAATTCCAACACTCAAAAATAAGGGAGTGAATATGAATATAGGTATTCTTAGCGTCAATTATGAAGTAGGATTGTCGTTGAAAAGGGCTTTAAATATTTTTTGGGGCTCGGTTAATTTTTTCAAATCCTTTGATTTGCCCGATAATTTGGACTGTCTCATTGTCAATCCAATAGAATTAGAACGATGTTATGGCGAACCCTTTGATGTGGTAAAGGTTTTGCTATTGAAAGGATATAAAAGTGGAATTGTGTGTCTCTCTGATATTTATAAAGCCGATGATCCGTTATTTGAAAAATTTCCTAATTATAAACTTATACCTTTTCCATGGAATATACATCAAGTTAAATCTGCCGTCAATGAAGCAACTCCACCTGAATTAGAAGAGTATGAAAGAATTATAGGAATAATCAGGAACGACAGCACAAAACTATTAAATAATGCAAAGAATCATATAACGCATGATATTAATTGTTTTACAAGGGGTGTAATCAATGGGATATCTATTTGTAGATACCCTGACACAGTTACAAAATTTCTATATTGTTTACAGATTGTCGCTCTTTTTGATAACAATGATGTTATTAAAGAAAGTATTAACCACTTAAAAGAGATTCTGAAGGATCCCAATACTCAGTATAGGAATGACATTTTTAAAAAATTACCTGATTTTAAATGAAAGGGGAAATAATGATAGAAATTAAAAAAATAATTAAAGATGAAATTGAAAGAGCTATAGCAAAGCTAATAGGCGAAAAAAAAATAGCTGCGGGAACTGTTCCTGAGGTAATTGTGGAAAAACCACGCGAGGAGCTTCATGGGGATTTCTCGGTTCCCGTTGCGATGTCGCTTGCAAGGCATTTTAAATCCTCTCCTAAAGTAATTGCAAAAAAGATTTTAGAGGAAAGCAAGTTCCCTGCGGATACTTTTAAAAAGGTTGAGATCGCAGGCCCCGGTTTTATAAATTTTGAGGTTTCTGAACATGTCCTGTTTGATAAAATGTCTGAAATTCTTGCTGCCGGCTCGAATTATGGCAGATGTAAAATAGGAGAAGGAAAGAAGGTTCTCATGGAAATCGTAAGTGCCAATCCTACTGGTCCCCTTCATGTCGGTCATGGTCGGGGGGCAGCAGTAGGTGATGCCCTGGCGTGTCTATTAGAGGCGTTGGGTTATACGGTAAAGAGGGAATATTATATCAATGATGCGGGCAATCAGATGGAGAATCTCGGTAAATCGCTGCAAATAAGATACAAACAACTCCTCGGAGAGAAGGTAGATTTTTTTGATGACGGCTATCAAGGGGAGTACATTATTCATATAGCAAAAAAGTTAATGGAGGAATATGGGAGCAGCAAGTCAACTGAAGGACTTGATTTTTTTATAGATTATGCGTATAAGGCAATATTATCATGGATAAGAGACGACCTCACCGGTTTCAGAATAAACTATGACACATGGTTTAGCGAGAGGACGCTTTACGGGAAAGAGATAGATAATGCAATACAGTTATTAGAAGCAAAGGAACTGGTGTGCAAGACTGACGGCGCCCTTTGTTTTAAGTCCACTCTGTTTGGAGATGAGAAGGACCGCGTTATTATCAGAAGCGATGGTCGTCCAACCTACTTTGCCTCAGACATTGCATACCATAAAAATAAACATGACAGAGGATTCGATACAGTAATCAATTTATGGGGCGCTGATCATCATGGTTATATCCCCAGGATGCAAGGTGTTATAAAGGCATTAGGATACCCGGATAATTTTTTAGAGGTATATCTCTTTGCCATGGTCAATTTGATGCGCGGCGATGAGCCGCTTGCCATGTCTAAAAGGGCTGGTGAGTTTGTAACCTTTAAGAAATTGATTGAAGAGGTGGGCGTTGATGCAACACGATTTTTCTTTCTTATGCGGTCTTCGGACAGCCACATGGATTTTGATATTGAGTTGGCAAAGAAACATGCCAGCGATAACCCTGTATATTATGTCCAGTATGCTCATGCCAGAATATGCAGCGTTATTAAAAAGGCTGATGAGAATGGCATAAAAATAAATCCTGATAAAATTAACTGGGGTTTGCTCGTTTCTCAGGAAGAAAAGATATTGATGAGGAAATTATTGGAATTTCCAATACTACTGTATGAAGCAGGGAATCAGAGAAAACCGCATCTATTGACAGAGTATATCAAAGAGGTGGCTAACCTTTTTCATGTCTTTTATACCGAGCACAGAGTATTAAGTGATGATAAAGAATTATCTATAGCGAGAGCTGCATTGAGTGAAGCAACAAGAATTGTTATTAGAAACCTGTTAGGCGTATTGGGAATCGGTGCGCCTGAGGTTATGTGAACGATCTCTATACATTTAAAGCTATGAAAAAGGTAATTTTAATCTCTGAAAGAGAAGAGAATTATCCGGTCTTGAAAAGGGCGATTAACATTGTTGGAAATATTTCCGTATATACATTTACAGAGGACTCTTTGAAAGATAAAAACGGAGTGGTTTTGTTGGCAGCTACGGATGAAGATAAATTTCAGGGGCTGTTTTATGAAGCAATAAGGTCAAGGTATCTTAATCCTGTTATAGTGCTTGGGTTTCGGGAGGAAGTTGTTTTCAAAAAAAAACATCCGTTGTTCGATGACCATCCTTATAATCATTCTTATATAAGAATCCCTTTCGATTTATCGGGGCTTATTGTTGCATTCGAAAATATGTCCCCTATCTCCAGTCAGGCTATAAGGAAGGCAATCTGTGGGGGTGATACCGGCTACAAAGGATACTTACTAAAGCTGTTGAGCCATGATTTACTTAAAGATAGAGAGAGGTGTGTGGAGATATTAACTATGAGTGGTGATTATTTGAACGATGAGAATCTATCCAAAGAGATAAAAGATGCTGAAAAGAAAATAAAAGAGGAAAAGGACTGGTCTGCCGTAGCGTCCGATATAGGCAAGAAACTTGAAAACAAGATTAAGGAGGCTTATCATGTCTAATATTAAGATATTATGTATTGATGATACCCCTGATGAAGTAATTGATACCTCTAATAATGTAAGTTTAAAACAGGTTTTGCAAAGTATCTATAAATCCCTTCCATATAAGTTGATTTTTGAAAAATACGGTGAAAAAGGGATAGAGATTGCAAAGAACGATAGCAATATTAAGCTGGTTTTGCTGGATGTTGAATTTAAAAAACAGGAGAAGCAAGGCGATAAAATAGCAGGGGATTTGCTGAAGGTTAGGCCGGAACTTAAGGTTATTGTATTAACTAAAATTGTTCCGAGCGCTAAAGGTAGGGGTAGAGGCATAAAGATAAGTCTTGGGTCTAAAAACAATATTATTCATTATATTGTGAAGAAGGAGCTTTCTTCTCCTGCTATCCAAGAAAAATTAAAAAACCTATCTCGGGCTGTTATTAATGACTACACTAATAAAAATTGGACAATAAGATATGATGATATAGGTGTTATAAACTTAACTAATAAACAAATTAAAAGAGAGTACGAAATAAATATTCCTTCAACATCAGAACCTGCTCTCCTTGAATGTATGAAGTCTCCCAATAAACCTGTTAGTTTGCCTACAACATATGGCAGAAATTTATCCAGGGTTCATAATACTGTAAATAATAATGTCCGTGAGGGAACGGATTGGAATACCTGGGGCATTTTAACCAAAGAAGGCTGTGCAAAAGGACATCTTAAACTATTAATCGGTTTGGTAGTGCCACTTCCAACCTCAGGGACTCCAAAAAAAGACCCTTATGTTACACAGTCACAATTCGAGAAGTTTATGAAAGAATTTGAAAGGTTTAAGCAGGAGGTATTGGCTAAATTAGAAAAATAAATGGTAGAGATTTTGGTTACTGGAGATAGAGAGTTATCTAATGCGATAAAAAGAGCGGTGGGTATATTTAATGGTTATTATGCTGAGTATTGTGAGGTTGAAGATTCCCTTATTAAGATAGGGAAATATCCCCATGTCATGATTAGTGGCTCTCCATATCTTAAAGAGGAACAAAGGCTCATTCTTTCCACAATACCTTGGCTGGCATTGGTAAGAGAGAAAATTAAAAGTGTGTCTGTCATCTTTGGTTTTGAGTGCCTTGATATTAATAATGAATATTCTGGGCTTGAATCATTCGTAAATTTTTTCTCTCCCCCTTTTGAATTAACTGAATTAATAAATGTTTTTACTAAAGTCAGTTATAAACCTAAAATAACTTTGTCAATACATTCTCATATTTCTCTTACGAGGGCTATAGGTAGATTGAACCATGATGCTATTGATAAACTTGGCTTGATTATAACAAGGGTTATTGATAGAAAAGAGATTTCACAAAATGACCAAATTCTCTGGGATAGGAATATAAGCGAAGGTAAAAGGTATTATACTCTATGCGAAGATATTTTTAAATATATTCATACATTATTTGAGCAAAAAGATTCACAATATATAGAAGAATATTTTAAAAACATAAAGGATCTGTTTGATATTAATCTTTCAGAAATAGATAAGATTAAGAAAATATATGGCAATATTAAAGATAGCAAATTATATAAGCTTGGATTAAGGAGGAGATGATTTAAGATGAGTCAATTAAAATGTAAAATTCTTCTAATTGATGACAGGCCGGAAAATATAGAAGAGGATATTAACTCGATAGTAAAGGGTAATTCAGATTTATTTGAATATATCGGGAATATTAAAGAACAAAAAGACTTTAATAAGAATAAGGTATTTGAAACTGATATATTGGTAGTTGATTATTGTTTAGAAGGATGGGACTTTAATGGAGATGGGGTTATTAAAAAAATTAAGGAAGAGTGGCATTTAGATAAAGATAGTATCCTTTACAGCAGAGATCTGGAAGCACATGAAGCAGTAACACTTGTTAAGAGTTATAACTTATATACCTTTTTTGGTCCTAATACACAATATAACGCGAAAGAATCTTCTTTTATAGAACTGAACAGTAAAATTTATTGTAAAAGTGAATTAAAGGAAAAGATGGATAATACAATAATTGGCAATTCAAATGTAATGAATCGTGTGAAATCAGATATAATAAAACTTGGACCTCCGAATATCACTGTCTTAATTCTTGGAGAATCAGGGACAGGAAAGGAGCTTGTTGCAAGGGCACTGCATAAGGCATCAAACAGGGCAAATGGTCCTTTTGTTGCAGTCAACTGCGCAGCAATTCCAAGGGAGCTTATTGAGAGTGAGCTTTTTGGATATAAGAAGGGAGCCTTTACAGGGGCAACTGAATCAAGGGCAGGCAAATTTGAGCAGGCAGACGGCGGGACAATTTTCCTTGACGAAATCGGCGATATGGATATATCCCTGCAGGCAAAGATTTTAAGGATAATTCAGGAAAGGGAGTTTTACAGAGTCGGAGGTAAGTCGCAGATAAGTGTAGATGTCCGGATAATTGCTGCAACAAACCATGACTTAGAGAAAGCTGTTAGGGAGAAGATGTTCAGGGAAGACTTATTTTATAGGTTAAATGTTATTACCATCCCCTTACCGCCGCTAAAAGAGAGGCGGGAGGATATACCCCTCTTGGCAGATTATTTTCTAAAGAGATTCAGCAGTAAACTTGGCAGCAGTGTAAGATATATAACAGATGATGCAATGCGCATCTTAAAAAACTACGACTGGAAAGGGAATGTAAGGGAGCTTGAGAATGTAATACAGAGGGCTATTGTGATATCGGTCAAAAAAAATGAAATCTCAAAAGACGACATCCCAATGGCTTTGAATCCTCAAAACCGGTATTCTTCAGACCCTTCTCTTCCTAAATTTAGAAAACTTCTCGAATCTAACGATAATAAAGACAAAGTAAGATATTTTAGCGAGACAAAGGGGAAAAAGGTAATAGAAAGAATTAAATTAACAGAATTAAGTAAAGAAGAATTAGAAACCAAAGAGACAGATGCCCTTAAATTACTGTTAGATGGAGAGGATAATAATAAATCAAAATTAGCAAGTCGTTTAGGTATTTCGCGACAAGAACTCAGTAAAAAGTTAAAAAAATTAACCCCATACTCTGCCATTTATCCCTGACACACCTTACATAATTCCAAATATCACCTGACAGTCAACCCTTACACTTGAAGCGTTCATCTCCACCATCATATTGGCATACTTCAATTAAATCAAATCATTAGAAGTCTTTTAAAAAGGACACGCCCTTGGCATTTCGATTGCAATAGATTCCTATCAAAGCTGTCAACCCACAAAGTTTAGAAAAATTTGTGTAAAGAAGGAGGAAAAAATATGATTACAGAAAAGTTGGCGAGAGAAAATGAGACTGTGGTTAAAAGTTTTGATGAGGGTATGAAGTTGGCGGATACGGATTTTTTGGTGGAGGAGACGATTGTTGACCTTGCCGATTTGAGTTTAAATGAATTTGGCAGCATTTCATGTGGTGGGGATGAATATCAAATTACAGACTGGGCATTTGAGAGCCTATGTTCACTGTTAAAAATACCAAAAGAGTTTGCGAGAACTATTCCCACAGAACTGCTCCTGCAAAACTTTGAAAGATTGAAAGTGGAGAAAAACAAGAAGGTTAATATGTTTATCAGCCGTAATACTGTCATAAATTTAATTGAGGCCCCTTATTTCCCCACAAAAAATAAGGACCTCCTCATCAGGCTTAACAATGTGGCGGGGGAACTCAGCCTTGGAGTTAATGAAATCAGAACCAGCGATAGGGGCATGGTCTTATCTTTTCTTAAAGAAGGTTTGAGTTTAGAACCTATGCCCGGTGATATTACAAGATTCGGAATCAATATTCAGAACTCCGAGACAGGATATAGGGGGGCGAAAGCAAATTTTTACCTTTTGCGGTTAGTCTGCACAAACGGCGCTGTTGCCAGCAACAATTGGGGCAGTGTCAAATTGGATTACGATGCAAGGATAAGTAGAGAGAGGTCGTTGAGCAATTTCATTGAAGGCATAAAAAAATTAGGTGTTGACTTTAAGAAGTTTAATGATTTCTATAACGGGCTTATTAACCGTGAACTGAAAGCCTATGAGTTCATAAATATCTGGAGGAGGTTGTCGAGAGTTGTAGGAAATGAAGAGGCTGACCGCATATCAATGGTATCACAGGATGTAAGGAATCACCTCAATAAGGAAGTGCGGGAAGGGAACAGATTATTGCCGACTGGCGTAGCGCTCTACAACCTTTATAACGCTGTGACAGAGGCTGCCAGAAGGCACCAATTTATTCAGAGGCAGAATTTAGAAGTACTCGGCGGGGCACTGATTGATCTATAACATGGTGATGAGAAAGATTACTTAGATATATAAAGGATTTTATGACGCAAAGGGTCATGTAAAAATAATAATCAATAGGAGAAGTGGGATGAAAGGAGGTGATGGGCGATTTGGGTGTATACCAATATACAGTGGTAAAGGCAAACCAGATGCATTCAATAGAAAGGGGTGGTGACTGGTTTGTAAAAGCTTAAGTTTGTAGAGGTGGTCAGCAGCGCATCTTGAGTAAATTTTGCTCTTTGACATACCGATGCCTCCGAGAAAAGAAAGGAGGATAATATAAGAGGATTACTCAGTGAAGATGTTATCGTTGCGAAGATTGAGCTTAAATGCGACATCAAAAGGGATCCTGTCTATGACCACGTCTATAAGTTAGATTTTGTTGTTGATAGATTCAAAAATATAGATAAATTGGTCCAGATTGGAATTCAAGTTACCACGAAACCAAACGATGTTGCAAAACAAAGGGAATTTCTCTCTGAAAGGAAAAAGAAGACATTAGTTGATAGAAGCTTATATATTGAAATTCTTCCCAGCGTAGATGTCAGTAAATGGGGTTCAGAGCTTATCTATAATGCCATTGTCTCCTTTGCCTTTATGAAAGGTTTAAGAGATAAGGATGTAATTGGAGTCAGAATAAACCCGGATGTCACCTTCGTATTTTTTGACCTTGAAAAATCAATCAAACAATATCAGGGAAGGGAAGCCATAAAGGGTAGGATTGTCAAATACTTTCCTGATAAAGAGTATGGGTTTATATCTGCAAATGGTAAATGAGAGTGGTTCTTCCACAAGAATAATGTAACTGACTTTACCCTGATAGAGAAATTCCTCAATCAAGTTGTATCCATTGGAGAGGATGGCTCGATAAAACCCATTTTTGTTGAGTTCGAAAATGGCAGCTTCAGGGATGATGAAAAGATTTCTGAGGCTTTGAATGTCAAACTCAGTAAACTTTAATACTTAGAGGGAGCATCGGTATTTAAAGTAAAAATAAATTATATCGGAAGATAAAGAGTAAGCAGGATATATTTTGTATGTTTTTAGGATAGAATAATGAAATTTTTTGCTATATCGTTTAATAAAAATCTGAAAGGGGGTGAAAAAATGAAAAAGATTATATCAGGACAAATCAAAGATGGAGGGAGGGCATCAACCTTCGGCTGTTGCAGTAATACGCGCATCCTTAAAAAGTCCTAACTTGGTGTTGAGGGGATTTATATTCCAATTCCCCTCAACTTTAAGAGGTATTATGATTACAAAAAAATTGCTTGAACAGGAGGTATTCTCTATAAAAATGGAGTCGTCCACCCTTATCTATGCCCCTCTGACCAGATATTTTACACTATACGATGGCTTGGTTACATTGTCAGATGTCGAGACAGAGTGGTTACAGGAGGCTATGAATCCAGCTAATGTCCCTGCATTCATTCATGATAAAGGTTTTGTATATGATCAGGAAAAGATACGATTGAGACTGAATATTACAAACAATTGTAATCTTAGATGCAGTTATTGCAGCGTCAATGCAGGTATGGGTGCGAAGGACATGCCAGAAGATGTTGCAAGGAATACTATGCGATACTTCTCAGATATTGCAAAAAGGAATGGGGCAAAAGAGTTGGAGGTTGTTTTCTCTGGAGGCGAGCCTACACTGCGTATCCCTCTTATAGAACAGGTTATTTTATTGGGTGAGACAGAATTAAAAGGTTCAGGGGTGAGGTTATCACCAAGATTGCTCACTAATGGTGTATTTTCAATAAAGAATTTTACCTCATTAACTGCGTTGATTAAGGAGGTTCAGGTTTCATGGGATGGATTCTTAAATAAAAATCTCCGTTACGGGTTAAATTCTAAAATCGCTAATGAGGTCTGGGACAATATAGGTTTTCTTGTTTCCCAGGGGATACAAGTAAGTATTCTGATAGTAGTTTCTGCGGAGAATTACCTACATATTCGAGGGATTGTTGATCAAATTTATGATTATGGAGTGAGAAATATATTTTTAAGTTTGGAGGAGAATTTAGGACGGGCTTCTGGTCGTATAACAGGGATAGATTACATGCAATTAGGCAAAATTTATATTGATATATGGAAGGATTACCGGGCAAGGGGGGTGGATATCAACCTCACAGGGACTGATGTTCACTCGGTCTCTCCATTCCCTTGCTCGGTGCCTATACCAAATTACTCTGTTGCTCCAGATGGGACAGTCTCAGCATGCACTATCACTTTTAATGACTCAGATGAACTTGCAGATGTGTTTAAAATAGGCTCGGTTAGGGAACAGGGAATTTTCCTCGATAACAATGCCATTGATAGAGTAAGGGAATTCCATATCCTCAATATTAAAGAGTGTAGTAAGTGTTTTGCAAAATGGCACTGTCGGGGAGGCTGTATATATGCAAAGCATGGTGATTGGTTCAAATCGCTCCCAGCAGATCGCTGTAAGATGGTCCAAAATGTTGTACAGGAAAAATTAATAGCTGTAATCTCTGAAAATGAAAGGACATAAATTATTTATGAAACCCTCACGAGCCTTCGGCTCACAGAGAAATATGAAAATGCCCCTCACCCCACCCTCTCACCTCAGGGGAGAGGAGAAAGATGAGGGGTGGTCTGCTGCTACAAAAAGAAGGTTATTTTCGGACGAATTATTAGAGGATATGGATAAGGATATATTCAGGATTATTGAGGGATATTATCTATTTTTGTTTTCGGTTATTTTAAAAATGGCAAACGCAAAAATATGGGCTTACAAGCCAATATAAAAATGATGCTGGAAATTGCGACATTTTGTGTCGCAGCAACGATATGATTTTTCTCATATTTTATTATTATAGAACGGCACAATTAGGAAATAGGAAAGGAGGTGATTAGGATGGCTGAAGTTGATGAGGTTTTAGAAGCATTGGCTGAAGTAGGTAAAGCACTTGCTAAAGCTCCTTGGGAAATAGCTAAGGCAATCGCTAAACTTGCCACGAAAGATGATTAATATGCTTTGTGAGTGTAAGTCAATGACCTGGGCATGTCGTTAAAACTGCCCATTTGTTACATTAATCTTCACCTTGTGCCTCTGGGTTGGGGGGAATGGCGGAGGCAATGAGAGAAGGTTAAGCCATTCTCACCGAAAAGAATAATTATGGCTTATTTTAAATCAGATAAAAGATACCTTAAAAATAGTATCGCTATCACGGTTGAGAATGCGTATTTAGAGGAATTTATTCTGGAAGAATGTGATGAAGAGTTTTTACTTTGTCTGCTAAAAACAATCTGCCAGTTTAGTGATTGGAGTGAAGTAAATGAGAAGGGTAATGCTTAGGAGTTTAAAAGATAAACATCGTAATGGCTCTGGTAAGACTTTATGGCATTTGGTAGTTGCTGACTATTACAGTGCAAAGTCGTTGGTCTTTTTTTTGGCATTGATTTATATGTCCATACTGCAATTTGGGATATTGAAGATGGCAGGAGAGCAAGCAGAAAAAAAACCAGTTGAAAAGGTGGAATTAGTCTTAGCCGGAGATGGAAAAATGCTCGTTATAAAAGATGGAAGACACATACCTATAGCTGAAAAAGAGGTTAAGGATATAGTGAAGGATAAGGACGTAGTTTATCACACAGCAGAAATTGTAACGACTTCGGAATATGGAATTTTGTATGTGAGGTATCTAAAACAGATGGATACGGCGAATGGAATAACACCGGGTAGGGCAATAAAAATAGAGAGGTAGAGATAATGAAATTCTTAAAAAGACACGGACAGCTATTGCTTATCTTCGCAGCTTTTACAGAGATAATTATGTTTTTGTATTTAAAAGTTGATGAAGATAGACCTGTAATAAAACCGGAACAGACTATAAGGAATATTGTCTTAAATATACCGAAGATACCAGAGCCTAAAAAAGAAGAGAAGAAAGAGGAAAGGGTTGAAAAACAGGTAGAGGATAAGAAAACTAATATACCAATACCAGAGCTTAAAGCCAAGGCTAAAGAGAAGAAGATTGAAATATTTGAAGAAAATAAGAAGATTCAGAAAGAGATAGAAAAAAACAAGGCACAGGAAAATGTAGAAAGTCCTCCAGTAGTAAATTACAAGGAGACTATGAAAGGGGGTGAAAAAGGGAAAGGATTCCCGATTTTCTACTGCGATGAATTATTAGATAAGAGGGAATTTTTATCAGGACTACATTCACTCGGCATAAACGAGTTTATTGTTTTAATAAACGGGAAGGAGGTGAAAGGGGTGTTGCCATTCAATTCGCGGGAAATAGGATCATTCAAAAAAAAGGAGCCTTCTGTAACAGGTGGGTTTCAGAGGCTAATCAGCCAGAGAGAGGCAGTAATATTGGGTTTAAAAATAGATGGTGACTTAAATGTTGGGTTTTATCTGCCTGCAAAGCCTGTTGAAGATGCCCTGAAAAGCTACATGGCAAACCATGGGTTAAATTATAAACCCGAAGATTTGAATGGTTTTCGTTGCAAATATTCAAACAGAGGGTTTGAGGTGGTCGGTATTTTAAAATAAAATCTTCCCCCTCACCCTCCCTCACCCCAACCCTCTCCCAGAGGGAGAGGGAGAAAGGGGAAAGTGAGAGGAAGTAACAAGTCCCACTCATTAAGTGTGAGAGGGACAAGGAGGATATATGTCAGCAGAAGTTTTTGATAATGAGGAAAAATATAAAAGGTCGCTTTTATTACGGACCTTTTATATCGGAATTGCCGTTTGTGCAGTTTTATCTCTGTGGTGGTTCATGGGGAAGCCTGATATACCTGAAAGTATCAGGTCTTTAAAACAGCCATCGGCAGAGCCAGTCAAATCCACTACTGTTGAGGAGAAGCCGGCTGTTGAGCCTTTAAAACCGGCTATTGAATCTGAGAAGGCAGTGGAAACTGTAAAGTCTCAGCATCAAGAAATACAGTCTGCTGCTCAACAGCAGAAAAATGGAAGCGTGCAAACCTCTAAGAAAATAAGAGGCAAAGGAGTGCTGGGTGTCTCTGCAGGTATTTTACCGAAGCATGGAAAGGAGAAAACTACAAAGAGGGGCGTAGTAAAAATTGCCAGTAGTCGTGATATATCAGAAGTGCCACCGATTCTCTCACCCTTGAAACCCACTCAGCAGTCTATAGTGGAGGTTTCGAAGCATGACCCTGTTAAGGAAGCGTTAGAGAGGGCACAGGCAGAGCAAGATGTAAACGACGCATTTGAAACTTACTCAAATGTGCTCAAGAAATTGGCACAAAGCCAATAAACCATAAAGAAAGGAGGGATGATAAACATGGAAAAATATCTCGTGATTATCAGCTTAATCTTATTTACTGGATGCGCCACGGCAATGAGGGATCCAAAAACTAACAGCCATAATATCTCCTCAGAGGCTGCTGTAAAGTGCATTCAGGGGATACTGGATAGGGAACTTACTGCTGGAGCTAAGGATGGCTACAATATAGAAGTAGAGTTTGAGGAGCCCGCTATAAAATGCTGGGGTGGATTATCCAAGGTGGGAAAACACATATACAGCCAGATTTTGGCTGAGGCGGCAATGGCAGAGGGAAGTTATGCTGTGTTGGAAAAGACCTGTTCGTGGGTTTTAAAGGAAAACCCCGCATCCGGCACAGGACAGAAGTGTAAACTTCTTGTCGAGTCAGGTTTTAAACTTAATGATTAGAGGAGGATGAACCATGAATAAATATGTCCTTTTTGCAGGAATATTGTTGGCTGTGTTTTTTAGTAATATTGTTTTGGCAGATGAGCCTGGAGACTGGCAGCGCCATTTTAAAGAGTCAATAAGTTCATTTTCTGGCGCCCTCGACTCCAAACTATCGGAGAGGATAAAGACAACCAAAGATCTGGTAATGGAAAAGGGCTGCAAGGATAAACAGGATACAGGCTGTGAAAAATTAAGGTCTGACTATCTTGATGCAGTCGCCAATTATCTGATAAATGCAAAAGAAAAGGTTGATAAGGCGATTAAATCAGGCGACCTTGCATACTCCGGCTCTCGTAGAAGCGGAATGAGGGTAAAATCAATTAAGGCGATGCTGTCAGAGGTAAAAAAAGATAGCAATGAGATAACAAAAATACAATTTCTTAATGAGATGGCGATGGGGTATGACCCATCTATCCCTTTACTACTCACAGATGACATGCTCATCTCGCTTCACGAAACAGAGATTGGATTGAACAATGATATTTTAAGGTTAGATGATGATCATAGTATAACATTAGAACGCTGGCTATTTGCATTAAAGAGGATCTCTAAGGAGATTGCCTTGCGCTCAAAGATTATTGGAATGCGTGCAACAGAAGGCACAATAAGGGCCACTGCCATTAGTTTGTGCCTTTCTGCCAAAAAGCCTTTGAGTGAATGCTCAAATATTGCTCCAGGAATGGTTATAAGTTCTGCAATTGAGCCACTTAAGGATATGTCTGATATCTTCTCTGGAAAGGGGAAGGAGTCATATTCTCCGCCTCATGAGCAGGTGGATAAAGCACGGGAGTATTACAAGAATTATCGTTAATTTATAGCTATCCTTCGGTTTCTACCGAGGGATAGCCAATGTCAGGAGGTAAAATGACAAAATTTATCATAGGAATTTTGACTTTAATTATATCACTTATGGGCAGCAATCTTTATGCCTGTGAGGCTGAATTGATGCAGAGGAGCAAAGAGACCTTAAAGGTGTATATCGAAACAATTAGCAAAAAGGAGAATAAGGAAAGGTTTAATAAGGAGATTGCTGAAACCCTGATGCAGGGAGCTCTTTGCGATTTAAGTCCTCTCCCTCCCATATCGGATTTGAGGAATATCAGAGGACACTTTAAGGGCGTCTTTGTTTTATTTGAGTATGCCGGTATTAAAAATGCCACTGTCAGACCCGATTTAAAAACTGTGAATGAAAGCTATGAAAGGCTGATAAAACTGCAAAAGGAGAATAAAATTGAGTAAAACGTCCTTTGTAATAACAATCGCGGTTAGCATAATATTTTTGCATATCCATCATTCATGGGCAGAGGACTTAAGCTGGCGGGGGAAAGAGGTCAGTCGGCAAGAGCAGATTGCCGTATGGCAGGCTATTAAAAAGATAGCCAAGAGGGAGGGAGTAAACCCCCGATTGCTCGCGTCAATAAGCATTGCTGAGAGCGGGGACCTTAATCCACGGTTGCGCGGGCGGGATGGTGAATATGGGTTCATGCAGGTGATGCCCCATCAGTCTGCAAGGATTAATGGACACCCCCACGACCTCTGGGATATGGAAAAACAAATTACAGCGGCGGCGAGACATATTAAGGAGCAGAATAAAATTCTCTCGTCGCCTGCAATTCTCAAATCAGCAAGAAGACATCCGGTTTTGAAACGACATCATCTCTATAACCCACGATGGCTTACAACAATAGGCTATAACTGGGGCGCTATCGGGTATCAGCTTGAGAAATTTGGGGCTAAGGCAAGTATACCGGCTTCATCTATACAGTATGCAATTCGGGTAAGGAAAATCTATAAGACATTGGATAGGAGGTGACACACATGCAGATAATCACTCATACAGAGCCATGGGTTTTGGCATCCCTTGGAACAATGTATATTGTGTTGTTATCCATTATAACATCATCTTTATGTGATTTTTTTACAGGAAAGAGGCGGGATAGGATTCGGCAGGAAATTTTTTTCGATAAATACATGGACATAATAAATTTTACAGAGTCTGCAGGTCCACTTATTGGACTCTTTTCAACAAACTCACTTGGCTCTTATGCACTTCTTAAGGCTGGTCCAGTTTTATCAGGAGGGTCTAATGGTTCATCACAAATGGGAGAGATGTTCAATTCCATCGCTCAAGCCATGTCAGCAACATCGCTCGGTATCGGCGTTGCTTTATTGGGTTTTGCAGTAAGTCTTGTGTGCAGGTGGATATACGATATTGAGCCTGTTGCAGAATATAATACTGCAGTCAAAAATGACCCTGTAAAATCGGTTTCTTTCATTTCTACGCAGAGCATGGGAGCGAGCAATCCAAAGGTTAATCCGGAGTCTAAAGAGACTTCCTGTCCAAAGGCTGCTACAGATTCAGTCAAAGATGGTAAGTATAAAGGAATAAATTTATCTAAAGATGAATGATAGTTTGTCGTTACCGCCCCATGATTTATTCTTTCAGGGGCTGCATGGGAACAAGCAAGAAAGAGAAAGATATGATATGGAATGTTATCAATAAGATAATTGCATTTATTAGAAAATTGTTATTGTTTTTTTGCCGCTTCCTTATATATGCTGTTAAGATTAAGAAGGTCAGGACAGCATTTTATATAGGAGTAGGTTTTTTGGCTCTCTCTTTTCTTTTTTATCCCCCACTGCTTTTTGGAGATAAATATCGGAAGGCAGAGAGAAAGCTGATAGAGGAATTGGCTGAAGCCCGCCGATGCCCTCTTCCATGGAGAAATATTGAAGGATTGAGAGCCTTTACAATGGTTTTAGTTTCTCTTGAGCACCGAAGTTTCTTTTCTCTCTCTACATGGATACCTTTAGATCCACGAGGGATTATCAGGGCAACTATAAATAATTTACTATCATTAGAAATCATTGAAGGAGGCTCTTCTCTGCAGTGGCAGATCGCCAAATTGATAAATGGTGGACCTATTAGGGAAAGGAGTGTTATTAATAAATTAATGGAGGTCAGACTCTCCATGAATCTTAGAGGGGTTCCCCACGATGGCATTATTACGCTCTACTCCCAATTGCTCGATTGTGGTCTATCTGATGAGCAGGGGATAATAAGCTGTGGTCTTGCCCTCTATGGAAAACTTCCAGAAGACCTTTCTCCCGAGGAGGGCGCAGCGCTCGCAGCGATGCAGTCCTCTCCATCAGTATTTCGTAATAAGACAGATTTATTAAATATTCGGGTAGCAAAGGGAGTAAGCTGGCTTAAAGAGCAGAATGTCTATCTTGATTTTGTCAAAGAAGGTAATTATATCGCCCCCTTTGGTAATTACCCATATTTTAGAGGGTATCAACCCCCATCTTCATGTTATCTAAACGACAGGGAGACATGGGTAAATTTTAAGATTTTAACAGAGGCTTATGGAAATGCCATATCGGATTTAAGAAAGAGGGCTATACTTAAAAGCAATGACACTAATATCAGCTTAGGCGGTCTCTTGCTTATGGCAAAACCTCCTTATAAAGCAGTTACCCGCATAGGCGGTATGTGGACCGATAATGTGCCTGTATTATGCGGCTCCATATTAAAACCACTTATTGTAGAGATTTATATCAGATGGCTCAGCTCAGAAAAGGTGAATCAGATTCAGATACCTGTAGGGCTTTGTGTTCTTGATCTCTCGCTCCGCCCATATTGCCCGCAGGATATTGGAAATTTATCCGACACCTATATAAAAATCTCAGCCGGGATTGCCAAATCTGTTAATTCGTCAAGTATCGCCTCTCTCCTGCTACTGCCTTATTTCATTTTTGCTGATAACCCTAAGAATTTTAGTAAGTTCGTCAGGGTTTTAACAGATGAGGAGATATCCCGATATTCTCTATGGCCAGATAGGGTATTAGGTGCTAAGATTATAAGTGAAATACTTGGTCGCGAGATTAAGCCCTCTGAAATACCAAAGGAATTAAGCTATCGTACGGCACAGCTTGCTGCTTTGAGGCACTTTAAACTAATTGTCAAAGAATATACAGGATTTGAAATCAGGGAATTGCTGTCAAGTATACTTGGAGCAGATATAAAAATACCACCTTCTGCATTGGCAAAGGCTTATGCAAAGCTCTTTTTCCCATCTGGTAATTGCAATCCGTCAACAACAGCATTATTATTAGGGATGCAGGCGAAAGACGGAAGCCTTAAGGCTACTGTAGGACAGGCGGGTGATTACCCTGCAAAAACAGGGACTACAGATTATTCTGTTATTGCAGTCATCGGCGCATGTGCCTCACTTGATAATGATAAGAATGTGCCATTGATATCGCTCATTGTAGCAGCAGACCATCAAGGCTCCCCAATAGACCCCCTTAAAGCAAGTCTGTTGGGAGAAGGGTTTATTTCGGTTAAGAATGAAATAGAGAAATTTGGATATGAATTAAATCCTCCACAATAGTGTTCTAAAACTTATTTTATTAGCAAAACAACTGCCAAAATAAAGAGGACTACTATGGATAAAATTATAAAATACCCGCGAACCCCTCACCTTTATGGTTCGCATGTTCATGATGATGACAAAGTTATATCTGAAGATAAATCACTTTCTCTGATACAGAATACCAGCCTTGTGATTGAGGAAAAAGTTGATGGGAGTAATGTGGGAATATTTTTTACAAAAAGTAAACTCTATATTCAATCCCGTGGCCATATTCTGCGTGGAAACGACCACCCGAGTTTTGATATGTTCAAAGCGTGGGTATTTTCAAAAACGGATATATTAAATTCGATTCTCAAAGACCGGTATATTATGTATGGTGAATGGCTTTATGCAGTTCACACTCTAAGGTATAATCGGCTGCCTCATTACTTTCTTGAATTTGATATTTTAGATAAAAAGCATATGAAATTTCTATCTACTAACAAAAGACAGTCTCTACTTGCTGACAGCGGAATTCAATCTGTGCCGGTTCTGCATAAGGGCGCACTTAAATCAATGAAACAACTGGTATTATTAATTACTACTTCTAATTTCGGTGGCGAACCTATGGAAGGAATGTATCTAAAAATCGAAGAAGATGGATATGTGACAGATAGATGTAAATTTGTAAGAAAAGAATTTTTAATGTCTGCAGCCAATAGAGGCAAACTCTGGAAAGAAAACCAGATTGAAACACAGCAACTTGCTCCGGGGATTAATATCTATGATTCATAAACTCAGAGTTATAAGGAGATAACTATGTCTATTCAAATTGAACCTATAGAAGAGAAACACGCTCCGGCGGTTCAGGAGCTTGCCTCTGACTCAGCTGTTGGAGAAACTACAGAAAACATACCAATACCTTAACCTGTAATACTTAAACAAGACCTAACTTAGGAAATCGGGTGAAATTAATAATTATAGCAGATGTACACGGACTGCTCGATGAGCTTCGTCAGCTCATTAAACTTTGCAATTACTCTCCAAAGACTGATCGCCTAATCTTTCTAGGAGATTTAATTGACAGAGGACCATGTAGTATTGAGGTACTACGCTTTGTTCAAGAACTTCATGTTGAAAGCGTTATGGGCAATCATGAGGATTGGTATGTTAGATATGCTAAACACAAGGCCAAAGGCTCTATACCACCTCAGATGACAGCTAAGACCGAGCAAGTTAAGCTCTTTGAACAAATGGACGAGGCCGACCTAACCTACATATCTTCTCTACCACCCACTATATCTCTATCAAATAAACTAATACTATAGTGAACGACAAAAATAAGTAGACATCATTTGCGATTTATTATATGCTAATTCCAATATAATTTATTGGAGGTGCAGATGAAGGCATTAACCATAAAACATTCAGAAAT